>BNJU01000132.1_pt1 | contig 75018 bp, 79 predicted proteins | sample 8539281 | NCBI WGS metagenome assembly BNJU01 (sample SAMD00202456, study PRJDB9452) | human saliva metagenome | isolation source: human saliva | place: Japan
TATCCAAATAGAACATGATAGGGTTATTCAACTTTGAAAGAAGGAAAACCTCTGTCACCCATGTTGGTGCACTCAACATTGGTGGAGAGAACCCTGTACGCGTACAGTCATGACAACTACTTCCACAGATGATACCGAAGGAAGCGTTGCACAAGCTAAGCGTATCATTGATGCTGGAGGAGAACTTGTACGTCTCACAACGCAAGGAAAGCGTGAGGCTGAGAACTTAAAGAATATCAATGCACAACTACGTGCAGATAATTATATGGCTCCGCTCTGTGCAGACGTTCACTTCAATGCGAACGTGGCAGACGTGGCTGCACTCTATGCAGAGAAGGTTCGTATCAATCCGGGTAACTATGTCGACCCTGCTCGTACGTTCAAAAAGTTAGAGTACACCGATGAGGAATATGCTCAGGAGTTGCAGAAGATTGAGGACAGACTGATTCCTTTCATCAATATCTGTAAGGAGAACCACACGGCTGTACGTATCGGTGTGAACCATGGTAGCCTTTCTGATCGTATTCGCAACCGTTATGGCGATACACCAGAAGGTATTGTAGAAAGCTGTATGGAGTTCCTCCGCATCTTCCGCAAGTACGACTTCCATGACATTGTCATCTCCATTAAGTCATCTAATACGGTTGTAATGGTTCGTTCCGTACGACTCCTCGTAGCTGAGATGGACAAGGAAGGTATGCAGTATCCGCTCCACCTTGGTGTTACTGAGGCGGGTGAAGGTGAAGACGGACGTATTAAGAGTGCCGTAGGTATTGGTGCCTTGCTCGCTGATGGTATCGGTGACACAATCCGTGTATCGCTGAGTGAAGAGCCAGAGTGCGAGATTCCAGTGGCTAAACACCTTACATGGTATATCCGTCGACACGAGAAACATCTTCTCATCCCAGCCGAACAGTATGCTGGCTTTGATTATCTCCACCCTAACCGACGTGAGACTGTGCCCGCAGGCAATATCGGTGGCGAGAATGTCCCTGTTGTTATTGCCACTCGAAAGGCTGACCAAGCAAGTGCCGAGGTGTCATCACCAGAGCTACCAAAGCCCGACTATATCTATGTACAGGGTGAACTGCCGAGAAAAGGGCAAAGAAACAGAAGTATATCCTTGATTATGATGCCTATATGGACCTTGCCAACAGTGGTAAGCAGTCCTCAGAGAACGTCTATCCTATCTTCCCTGTAACGGGAATGCCTTTCATCAGTGCGATAAACAGTGATGTTAAGTTCCTCGTCTTGAAGTATGGTACACCTTCAGAGGAGTTCCTTGCTTGTCTAAAAACACATCCAGAGGTGGTTGTGGTATGTATGACAAGTCATCAGAACCGACTCGGTGACCAGCGTGCATTGGCGCATCAACTGATGATAGCAGGGGTAAAGAACCCTATTATCTTCGCACAGATGTACCAGCATTCGACCACCGAAGAAAAGGAAGAAAGCAACGATACCAAAGAGTCAGAGCCTACTACTGCGAAAGAAAGATTCCAATTGGAGGCTGCAGCAGATATGGGTGCACTTATGATGGACGGACTTACCGATGGTATCTGGCTGATGAACAATGGCAACCTTTCACAAGAGGATGTTGAGCAAACGGCTTTCGGTATTCTTCAAGCAGGTAGATTGCGCATGGTAAAGACCGAATACATCTCTTGTCCGGGCTGTGGACGTACGCTCTACGACCTCCGCACGACAATTGCTCGTATCAAAGAAGCCACCAAAGGAATGACAGGACTGAAAGTAGGAATCATGGGCTGTATTGTAAATGGACCCGGTGAGATGGCTGATGCAGACTATGGATATGTAGGTGCAGGCCCTAAGAAGGTGAGTCTTTACCGTAAACAGGTATGCGTTGAGCATAATATACCAGAGGAAGAAGCGGTTGAGAAATTGCTTGCTTTGATTAAGGCAGATCAGAATAAGGCGTAAATCAGTGATCAGGACTCAATAGATGTAACTCAACATCGGTGTCTTTCGTTATCATCCCAACGGCAGGAACGCCTCTTTTTATGGTATCGTATTGTGGTGTTAATACTCCGCACGAGTGGTGCTCATGCTTAGCACCATGCGTGCGGACCGTCAACACCAATGGTGCGAAAGCCTAACTCCCCTACAATAAATCATATTATTGATAAGAGGAGAGGAGAGATGCGGGGCTTTAATGATGGGAGATTAATAGCAGATAGAGCTTAGATAATTAGGGTATAAAAGCTCGATTAATCAGCTTGAAAGAATGACCAATCAGGCTTATTTGCCTAACAAGCGAAACAATATACCTTCATAAAGCACTGATTTACCGATAATTACCTTCCGTGTTAAAACAAGAAAAAGTAAAAATGTAGTATAGTTTCTGCTTGCTTCTTTCCTTTTAAAAGACTATCTTTGCAACATGAAGGTATTGGAGGATATAAAGAAGTATTGCCTGAGTCGCTACAACCTGTCCGTTTTTTGCGCACAGGTAGTTATTTACGCGTTCCTTGTTTTTATTTGGTCATTGGTCATTATGCTGCTTGAGCACGATGTCAATGCCGCCAAAGAGTCAATGCAAGTCAATGCCTTCGTACTTTTCTTGTTACTGATTGTCTTCATGGCGAATTTCTATGTGCTGGTTCCTTATCTCTTTGAAGCAAAGAATAAGATAAAGCACTGGGCATTCTGGGTAATCAATCTGCTGTTTATCATCCTTTGGAATCATCATATCTTCAACATTTATAATGCCGATTTACCCAACGCACCTATACGGATAGGCTTCTATCAGTTTGGGGTTATGTGGATGATTGTCAACTATGCAATGGTCGTTGCAGCTATCTTTGTGCGTTATTATCTTCACCAAAACACGCTCAGAAGGCAGTTAAGAGAGGAAAACAGAAGATGACAGAAGCTGAATTAGCATGAGCTTAAGAACCAGCTAAACCCACACTTCCTCTTCAATACGCTCAATAACATTGCCTCACTCACCCAGACAAGTCCTAACAATGCCCAAAAGGCAATCGGGCAATTGTCTGAACTCCTACGCTATGCACTCTATGAGACACAGCCAAAGGAGGTGAGTTTGAATGGGGAGATAGCCTTTATCAAGAACTACATCAATCTGATGTCTACTACGGTCAGGGTAGTAATGTAGAGATAAAGAGCCAATTTATCATCCATAACACACAACTACTCATTGCGCCATTGGTATTCCTAACACCTGTTGAGAACGCTTTTAAGCATGGTATAAGTGCCAATAAACCATCGTTTATCCACATATCCATCACAGAAGATAATGGCAAGATTGTCTTTCTCTGTGAGAACAGTAACTACCCAAAGAACGACACAGACAAGAGTGGAAAGGGTATCGGATTGGAGAATATGTACCGCCGTTTAGAGTTGATTTACCCTGATAGGTATCACATCGAACAGCGTATAACACCAGAGGTTTACCACCTCAAGATTATTATTAAGCCATAATAATAATGTATGTTTCACCTCCATCACCCCATTCCCACATATCATTAACACCCAACATTCTACACCCATCACCACATCCCCACAAATCATCACCACCCACCATTAAACACCCATCACCCAACATTTAACACCCAACACCCAATCCCCTCAATGAGAGCAATAATATTAGGAGCTACTGGCGCAATAGGTAAAGATCTTGTTCAAGAGCTTATCAATGATGATACTATCGAACAAATAGCTATCTTCGTCAGAAGAGACCCAGGCATAAACAACAAAAAGGTAACAACACATATCGTAGACTTCCGACCAGTCGGATAAGTGGAGACTCTCCGTACAAAGGCGATGTCGTATTCTCTTGTATGGGTACAACGCGCAAGCAGCTGGCTCAAAAGGAGAATCAATACAAGATAGACTATACCTATCAATACAATTTTGCTAAGATAGCAGCAGAACAAGGAGTACCATCTTTTGTCTTGGTATCGACTGCTATGGCTAATGCCAACTCACATTTGTTCTATACAAGGATAAAAGGTGAATTAGAAGAAGCTATCAAACAGCTTCCTTTTCAGCATATCTCCATCCTTCGTCCACCTGCTTTAATTCGCAAGAATACTACAAGAAGTTCTGAGAAACTGTCTGTTTCTATACTGCAATTCTTCAACCAAATAGGACTCTTACAGAACCAACGACCTATGAAGACAGAAGTCGTTGCACATTGTATGGTTGAACTTGCAAAAACAGAGAAGTCAGGAGTATTTGAACCAAAGGATATTTTCAAGATTGGAGAAAGATAAACAAAGAGACAAAACACCTCACCTGCTTGTAACAAAAGAATATGATACTATACGACCGTGAACGTGCCATTCAGCGGATGAACACGTTAGCTAAGGAAGATAAAGACTTTATCTTTATCATCAATTATAAAGCTGATGGTGCATACATAGAGGAATCTACAAATATTGACCCTCACGAACTGCTTTTTGATTTCCCAAGTCTTTCTAATATCCCTGAGGGCGAAAGATACAGCAACGAGGCTGTGGAATGGTTTACCGAACCACCAACAAGAGAAGATTATGAACCACGTATCAATCTTGTTAAGCAAAAAGAGCGTGAGGGAGATAGCTATTTAGCCAACCTCACATGTAAGATTCCTGTCCGTACCAAACCTCTCCCTACACGATATCTTCATGCGTTCAAAGGCCTTATACCGCTGTTGGCTAAAAGAGAAGTTCGTTTGTTTCTCGCCAGAGATATTCGTTCGCATCAACGAAGAAGGGCTTATTAGTTCCTTTCCAATGAAGGGAACGATTGATGCAACACGTCCTGACGCTGAGAAGGAACTGATGGAGAATAAGAAAGAAGCGGCTGAACACGCTACCATCGTCGACCTTATCCGCAATGACTTTGAGTATGATTGCCGAGCAAGTGCAGGTGAAACGCTATCGTTATGTTGACCACCTGACGACAAACAAGGGTAAATCTTGCAGACAAGTTCGGAGATTACAGGACAGCTTCCCATGGACTATCGCGAGAACGTCGGTACGCTGCTTTTCCGTTTGCTCCCTGCTGGCTCTATTACGGGTGCTCCTAAGCCACGTACCATGGAGATAATTGATGAGGCTGAGGGCTATGAAAGAGGCTTTTATACGGGTGTGATGGGTTGTTATAGCAAAGGACAAGTAGACAGTGCAGTGATGATTCGCTTTATTGATCAGGATGATAACGGACAGTTCCATTATAAGGCTGGGGGCGGTATTACGGCTCAGAGCAATAATGATGACGAATATAAAGAGGTGATAGAGAAGGTTTATGTGCCAATATATTGAAACGATAAGGGTGGTAGACGGCTGTATCTGCAACCTTGCTTACCACGAAGAGCGATTGAACCGCACACGCAAAGAGATGTTAGGACTGACAGAACCGCTGCGTATAGCAGACCTTTTGCAGTCTGTTAGCTTACCTATGGAATGCTCGAAGCTACGCTTTGTCTATGATAAAGAGGGCATCCACGACATCACTTGTACACCTTATATACGTAAGGAAATCAAATCCTTGCGTCTTGTCTACGACAATAACATCAGCTATCCCTATAAGAGCGTAGACCGCTCTCAACTTAACGAACTAAAAAAACAGCAAGGTGACTGTGACGAAATACTTATTGTTCGTAACAATCACCTTACAGATACTTCCTATACTAACATTGCACTCTATGATGGAGAACAATGGTTTACGCCCTCTACGCCACTCCTTTGCGGTACAATGCGGCAACGACTGCTCAACTGTGGACTGCTTCAAGAGCGTGAAATCATGGTCTCTGACATTCCTAAATTATCAGTATATAGCCTCTTCAATGCCATGATTTCATTGGGAGAAGTTATACTACCAGTCGATAAAAATCAAGTAAACAGCGAATTATTTTTCATGAAAAATAATTATTTTTCACGTAAATAAATATTTTTCTTCATGAAAATAAATATTTCTTTTCATGAAAATAATTCGCAAAAAGGTAGTCATCTACATGACGAAAGATGAGAATTACGCTACTTATTAACTTACTTTTTACTGCTTACAGAAGTGATTTTAAAAACAAGTTTGATGAGTATAATAGCAACCAATATAATCACCATCAATATAAAAGTTAAGGATGCGTTTGCTCCTTTTTTCTTGGGTCATAAGGATTGCTGCTTGTAGTTCCGAGCTGACCTGTTGATGTGTTGTCATTTGGCAAAAACATTAGCACTTGTCGTTCTATCTTTAGTCCGATATAGAAAGATACTTACCCATATAAGCTTTTATATTCCACCTCTTTTTATATCTCCCTTACTTCGTTGTTGCAAAGAAGTATAACGACTAACAAAACGCTGATAGAGTGGGATCATCGGCTCCACGCACCATCTTCATGTAGTTCAGTTTACCCTTTAGAACAGCATTAAGAGGTACGCAATGCTGATGTCCCTTTGTTTTTCCATGCTGCTGCCTGTAGCTCTTCCACGCAGCCTGACAGGCATCTTCATAGCCGTAACGCTCCCAGATATACAACAAGTGAACGGATTTCACGCACATAACGGCGGCTTACATTCACCTTTCTCAGTTACCATCAAGCCCGTTACCTCCTGCCGTCTTCCACGACGTTGCAGTGGGTTTTCTCTTCATTCAGCCGGAAACCATAACGCTCAACAATAGTCTTTACCTGCTGTACAAGCTCTCCCTGTGGACGAAGGATGTCTGCATCAGCACTGAAAGTGAGGTCATCAGCATAACGGGTAAAGGTAATTCCTTGTGCAGCAGCTACACCCGCAATCTCCTTATCCATCTCCCGACAAATAAAGTTCGACAGTGTTGGCGATGTAGCAAAAGCCCTGTGCTAAATACTTCTTCATTGTTCTTTGTGCACAGTAGCCATCCCAGAGACGAGTTTTTGCAGCCAATGACGAGAAGCCAAAAGGCTCTGCCGTCAGACAGTCAGCCACCTGCTGGCGTGTAATAGTGGGGAAGAAATCCTTTAAATCAAGGTTTAGAATATAACGTTTTCCCACATGTGGACGTGCATTATCAACCACAGAACGACCACAAACGAAATCCATACGCCCAAGGAGTAGGCTCATCATAGGTCTGAAGTAATATATTGAGTGCATGTAAGATACCACGAAGACCACCTTTCGGAGCCGTAATCTCACGATAGCCACCGTGCTTCTTTGCGAAGTCGGAAAGTCTTACAACGTCGTTGGACATTATTGGTATCAGCTAAAAAACTAGTTGTTTACCACGAAAGTCAGAATAATACCAAATGGTAACTTTCAGTTCATTCAGCATCGCTGCAAGTTCCTGTCGCATCGCTTTAAATGACGCAGTTTGATTCTCAAAAATCAGCCTTTGTATATTCCCTTTCCGTTTATTGTTCTGGTAGCCATAGTGCGTTTGTTTTAAACAAAAATAGGAACGCTGTAAGGGAATTACTTTTATCGTGAACCTTCGTTAACGATAATAACGATACTCGTATCAAACTCCAGCGAATACGCCGGAAACTACTTCTAATTCTTTTCAGACGTTCCTATCTGTGGCAAAAGATAGATATTATAATTTAAAACAGCAAAAACTTTTTCAACTATTAAATTATAGTTTGTATAATATTTGTTGAGGCTTGATAAAACGGTTATAAATCATTAGGAATCAAGTAATCTAATATTTTGAATGATGAAAAACAAGTCTATCTTCTTTACTAAATAAAAGCCTTCGAGGACTTGTATTTATCCTCATAAAAACAATACTTTTGCACACGATAAATAAAAATATTTTTATCCCAATTGTGTAGTTTTTCATTTACTACGTGCGTCTAATGTGCAAAAATCAACCTATCAACAGATGGACAACCTACAAAATGAACAAGACTTCTCACGAATCGTGAGAGAACATAAAAGCACCATCTACACCGTGTGCTATATGTTCTCAAAGGATGAAGATGAGGTGAACGACCTCTTTCAAGAGGTGCTGATAAACCTTTGGAAGGGTCTGCAGAACTTCCGAGGAGAAAGCGATGTGCGCACGTGGCTCTACCGTATCAGCCTCAACACCTGCATCTCATGTGACCGAAAGAAACGGAAACGGAAAACGATTCCACTTACGATGAACATCAATCCTTTTACGGATAGCGATGATGACAGCCGACAGGTACAGCAACTCAATCGTCGTATCAGTCAGTTAGGTCCTTTTGACCGAGCCATTATCCTCCTTTGGTTGGAGAATATGAGCTATGAAGAGATTGGCGAAATCGTCGGTATCAGTACGAAGAATGTCTCCGTAAGACTTTTCAGAATCAAAGAGAAACTTAAGAAAACAAGTGAAACAACAAAGGAGTAGGGGAGTAACCATTAAGGAATGGGTTTAGTCTTATTAGCTCTATTAGCCTAATTGGCCCAATTGGCCTAATTAGCCCAATACCCTACAAAGCTTAACAATCACATTAAAAAGAAAACTACAATGGAAACAAAGCATACAGAGTTTGAGGAAATGCGCCAGCAATTGGGCATCCTCAAAAATAAACTTGATAACCAAACACTTATCAACGATAAGCTTATCAGACAGTCAATGCTCAATAAGATGTCGTTTATGAAGAAATATACTTGGGTTTCATTCTTAGTGTTACTATTTATTTATTACGCTTACAATGAAGTTCGGGAGATGTTTAACCTCTCTTGGTGGTTCTACGGATTCACCGTTATATTTATGACTTTAAGTGTTTGCATTGATGCTTATATTAACCATGTCAATAAGAAAGACTTTCTAAATGGTGACCTCATAGCATCTCTACAAATGCAACGAATGAAAAAGTTCCGCAAAAAAGTCCTTATATATAGTGTATCTCTATAATGATGATATGGGTTTCCATGGCTTTATTTATAGAAGTATACAATGGTTTGGGTGTTGCGAATGGAGGAGCAAATTCTTCCTTATTTTATGGTGCAATGGTTGGCGGTGGTGTTGGTTTAGTCATCGGAGTGGCTATCGGTATATCAATATATCTACGTATGCAACGCATTAATTCCGATATCATCCAGCAAATAGACGAACTGACAAAAGAGACAGAATAGAGAGGAAGAAGACAGGGTAACATATAAACAAAGTACAGGGTAACATAAGAACTTATTGCTTGTTCTTATGTTACCCTGTCTTCTTAACCCTTTGTCACCCTGTCTTTAACCCATTACTTTATCCTACAATGCAAAATTCCCATAATAAATTTGTAGTTCAATACAAAATTACTACTTTTACAATTAAAAGATAAAGGAACCGTCATCTTCCCCTGCTTTTTACCGATGTGTTGACACCCATCACACATGGTGCTGATGGTAAACACGATTAGTGCTAATGGTTAACACCAATCGTGTTAGATGCTAAACACATCGCAATAGCCTATCAGGATAGAAGCAACTTGTTGCTTTCAGCATGGCGTTGAACAACCAAAAAGCAAACAATAATTATTTGATTAGGGGCTTACTTTACCAAAGATGATATGAACATATAACTTAGCATTCATTTTTTACTCAGTCTTTGACCTGTGATTTATCTATGAGAAAAAGAGACTTTAAAGATAATTTATGGTATTAAGGGGTTGGGAAAATCCACTTTCATTCGTTATAAGGATGAGAACAGATAAAAAACGAATAGATATCTATGTCGAAAGAAGAAACCATTGGGTACCTGTTTCGAATGCACTACGGCGCAATGTTCAGGCTGGCAGTGGCAATGCTGCACGATTCTGACGAGGCAAAAGATGCCGTGAGCGAGGTGTTTGTACGGTTGTTCCGTGACAATTTCCACCTGCCTAAGAAAGGAACAGGCGCTTATCTACTTGTAAGTGTACGTAACCAGTGCTTAGACATCATCAGACAGAAACAGATGAAAGAGCGTGTCAATAAGCTGTTGACAATAGAAACAGAGCCTGACTTATCGCCCATACAGCACCAGACTGATTGCTACATGGAATTATTGGCTTTTGCAGACAATAAGCTGACAACACAGACTCGTACAGTCTTCCGTCTACGCTTTGACAAGCAACTGTCCTATAAAGCCATTGCAGAACAGGTTGGCATCAGCGAAGCTGCTGTCTACAAGCACTTGATACAGGCAATTAGGAAGATGAAAGAACAATTTAATCCCAACCAGAAATGAAAAAAGATAGTTACGGACAGATGGAAAGGTTGCTTGACATGATGGAGCATCCTGACCAATATACTGATGAACAGCTTAATGAACTGTTGCGTGATGATGAGTTGAGGCAAACATATCAACTTATATCAGACACTACCAGTGCATACGAGTACAGACGGACTTCCGATAAACTGACAGATGAAATCATAGAAGAGGAATGGAACAAGGTAATGGAAAAGAAGTCTACTTCCAGACCTATATACCGCTATTACAGACAGATAGCAGCAGTAGTCATTAGCATTCTCACTGTATCGGGAATTGCCATAGCTGCAGTTAGCATTGTCAAAGGTAGTAGAAAACAGTTGGCAACGGATTCAGCTGTTACAGTCACAAACAACATAGCTCATACAAAAACATTAAGGGAAAAAGACTCTACACGCACAACTGCCACATATAGCAAACTGGAAGAAAAGAGAGTAGGGGAGGTACTTCCTCCCAAACAGTTTGATAATGTTATGTTACAGGACATTGTTCAAGAAATATCAGATTACTATGGGATAAAAACTGTCTGTCGTAACCCAGAAGCAGGACAGCTACGTTTGCGCTTTCTTTGGAACAGAGACCAAAGTGTAGAACACGCAGTAAAGACACTAAACATGTTTGAAAAAGTACAGCTAACTTTGGCTGACAGTACAATCACCATAGAATAAAACACTATGAGAAAGCATCTCTTTCTTGGTATACTGCTACTGATTGTCTGTGGTGTACAGGCGCAGCATATTACCCGAAACTATAATAAGACATCCCTACCACATGTGCTGACTGATATTGACAATGCCAGCCAAAGGTATACAATCAACTTCATATATAATGAATTAGAGGATTTTACAGTCACTGTAAACCTACGTAACCGCACCGTTCCCGAAGCAATACGAGAGGTATTGGGTTTCTATCCCATGCGCATGACCGTCAATGATAGCCTTATCTTCGTAGAATGTACACAGAAAGTACCTACAAAGGTCATTGGACACATTGTTGATCAGCACAACCAGCCTGTACCGTTTGCCAATGTAGCTTTGTTGAATCCATCGGATTCCAGTTTCATCAATGGCGGAGTGACCAATAACGGGGGAGACTTTGTCATACCATGTAGTCAACGGAAGGTCTTACTACGGGTTTCTTTCATTGGATTTGCTACCTACTATAAGCTGATTAATGTCGGCAATATCGGTACTATCCGTATGAAGACTGAACCATATACACTGAAGTCCGTGACAGTAAAAGGTATGCGCCGGGTTATTAAAAATGATGTTGACCGACTGCAGTATCTTGTCAATAATGACCCTTTCTCCAAGGGGATGAATGGTATAGAAGTGATGGGGCGTGTACCAATGCTAAATGTCAGTGACGAAAGTGTCAGCATCGTAGGTAAGGGCATTACCCATATCATGCTTGATGGACATATCCTTGAAATGACTGCCGATGCTGTAAAGGCAAAACTCCGCAGCCTGAAGGCAGAAGATATTGAACGTATAGAGGTGATAACTATTCCACCTGCAAAATATAAGGCAGAAGCCAATGCGGGATACATTAACATCGTCATGAAACGTGACCAGTCGAAAGGGTGGAGTGGGAGTATCAGTGAGGAAATACAACGACAGTACCGTGGGAGGTATTTCCAAGATATAAACCTCAACTATGCCAGCAGGAAATTTGAGCTGTCCACTGGTCTGGGAATGTCTTGGATAAAGTAATCAACGACTCATACTCTGTCTATGACTTCAAAGATAGACACCAGCGCAGTACAAGAAAGCGGACCATAGCCCCTTGGCCGTCGTATAATGCTGATGCCATCGTGAAATATCATGCCAACAAGCGCTTGGAACTGGGTGTTATGACATCATTCTATACCAATCATACCTCTACCAATCACACGTTTATCTCAATTAACAAGGACACAACATTTACGACAGCTCATGCCCCAGCTGTCTGGAACAACAACATAAGTACGACACTGTATGCAGAATACAAGCTCGACTCATTGGAGAAGACACTCAATGTGAACTATAATTTCTTCAACAGCAATGCTCCCACACAAAGCGAAAACGTATCGGTAACAAACGGAATAACTGAATCACTACGCAATAAAAGCAAGGCAAATTACAAGATAAATGCCTTAAAACTTGATTTTTCCCTTCCCTTCAAGCATCTCTATATGGAGACTGGGGTATCTTTCTCAGCCATCCGCAATAAGACAAGTCTGATGCTGGAGAACTTTGCCAACGGACAGTGGAGATACAATGCAGATGAAAGTAATGAATTCTTGTATAAGGAGCGAACCCTCGCTGCCTATTTATCAGCAAAGAAACTGCTCACAGAAAAACTTCAGCTACAAGCTGGACTACGCTACGAACATACATGGACGGAAAGCAACCAGCTTACACAGAGACAAATCAATCGCAGTCATTACGGACGTTTCTATCCCACTCTGCACCTCAACTGGCAACTTAAAAGATAATCAGAATCTGGCACTTGCCGCTAATTGGGGAATAGAACGACCTAATTTCAATGACCTCAATCCTTTCCGCATCTATACTTCCACCACTGATTACATGACGGGAAACCCTTACCTCACAGCTGCCTACACCCGCAACGTGGAGATAAATTATAGTAACGGAAAAGGACTTTATGCCGTCCTCTACAACAATTATGGCAAAGGAGAGACTGGTTGGAGAACCCAATTCCTCGAAAACGGAAGTCAGGTAACTGGTCCTTATGACGGATTGCGCCATGAAAAAACAGGTATCTATGCTAATTATAACCGCAATGTCCTGACATGGCTGAACCTTAACATAGGAGGAGAAGTATATTACTATGATTCCCATTCTGATTATCAGACGGACGTGTTACAGATACATGGATGGGGCAAATGGGCTGAAGGTTCACTCTCTTTTATGTTCAACCATCAGAAGACACTCATTGGCGAGGTTAGCTATCGCCACTGGTTCCAAGAGTATTTTGCACAAACTCAAAGTGACTCTTATGCTTACCTCAGGATGAGCCTTAAATACAGTTGTTTAGACGACCGTTTAAAAAAATAAGTCTTACCATTGGCGATCCCTTTCCATCAGAATATCAATCGAAATACCATATTCTATCAAGAATATACTAACACGAACCGATTTGATAATCATTCTCGATATATCGGACTTCGTGCTACATGGTCATTTGGTGGCAAACAGGTTCATCGTACCTATCATGACAACCGTGATACAGAATCACAGCGCACAAAGTAGGAAAGAGAATAAGTAAAAACTAGAGTAGCACAAAGGATGAGACAGCAACAACATTAAGCGGCATGAGAAATAACTCTTAGCTTTTTCAGAGCTATAATCATTTTTTTCCTGTCACATCTGTCAGTATTATAAAACACATATATATCTCGGAAAATAAGCAATTAGTCTTAAATGTTAAAAAGTGACAGCAAAAATAGAATTAAAAAAATGTTCTTGCATATACATTAGTTCAATATTACTTCACAGTATTGTACAGCTATGAGAATTATCAGAATAACTAAGTTGGATTAGAAAAAGCAAATTCTTATTTCTATGACATGATAAAAAGACAAGGTAACAAAGGAACTAATCTGAGTTGTTCACTTTGTTACCTTGTCTTTTTATGTTCTTTTCCTCTTATCAACCTATTCTTTCAACCATTAATTGAAAGTACCAATTCTTGCAAGTTCTTGAAGAATTGGCAAGAATTGGCAGGTATTTGATAGATTGATCAAGCCTTATCCTTTCAATATCTTCTTAATATCATTCAGCTTATTAAGGGCTTCAACAGGTGTAAGATTGTTGACATCAAGACCAAGGATTTCGTCACGAATCTGCGTAAGGACGGGATCATCGAGTTGGAAGAAGGAAAGTTGAACACCTTCTCTGCTCTGGTCAAGACGCTCAACAGCAGCCTTTCCGACACTGCCCACTTGTGCATTGTCCGCTTCAAGCTCTTTAAGAATAACGTTAGCACGCTTAACAATAGAACGAGGCATACCCGCTATCTCCGCTACATGAATACCGAAGGAGTGCTCACTACCACCTTTCTCTAACTTACGAACGAAGATTATCTTTCCATCCACTTCCTTCACAGAGACATTGAAGTTCTTGATACGTGGGAAATTCTTCTCCATCTCGTTCAATTCATGGTAGTGTGTAGCAAAGAGGGTACGATGCCTGTGCACGTGAATGTTCGTGCAGATACTCTACAATCGCCCATGCAATGCTAATACCATCGTAGGTACTTGTACCACGACCTAACTCATCAAAGAGCACTAAAGAGCGTGAAGTGACGTTATTAAGGATGTTTGAAGCCTCCGTCATCTCAACCATAAAGGTTGATTCTCCTAATGAAATATTATCCGAAGCACCCACACGTGTGAAGATTTTATCCACCATTCCGATGCGTGCTCGTTCAGCAGGAACAAAGCAACCAATCTGTGCTAAGAGTACAATAAGGGCTGTTTGTCGCAGTAGGGCAGACTTACCCGCCATATTCGGACCCGTAATCATCATGATCTGTTGGTGTTCCGTATCAAGCAATACATCATTAGGCACATACTGTTCACCTATCGGCAGCTGCGTTTCTATCACTGGATGGCGACCCTGCTTTAATGTCTAATACCTCCGAATCGTCCACTACTGGGCGCACATAACGCTGCAACTGCGATACTTTCATAAACGAAAGCAGACAGTCGAGATGAGCAATAAGATTGGCATTGATCTGTATCTGCGGAATAAACTCCTGCATATCCTGTATCAACTCCATATAAAGCTGAGTCTCCAAAGCCAATATCTTCTCATCCGCACCAAGTATCTTCTCCTCGTATTCTTTGAGTTCAGGGGTGATGTAACGCTCTGCCTGCGCTAATGTCTGCTTACGAATCCAATTCTCAGGCACCTTATCTTTAAACGTATTGCGCACCTCTAAGTAATAGCCGAACACGTTATTAAATCCTATCTTCAGCGAGGTAATACCTGTCTGAGCAATCTCCTTCTCTTGAATCTCTAACAGATACTGCTTTCCATTGTCACGGATAGAACGCAAATCATCGAGTTCTTGGTTATAACCTAAGGCTATCACATCACCTTTGTTGACCAACTGTGGAGGATCAGGCTGTATCTCTTTCTCTATTCTATCACGCAAAGACTCACAGAGGTTCAGCTGTTCACCAATCCTCTTCAACGTATCGCTCTTTGCATAAAGGCAAGCCGTCTTAACGGGTTGGATAGCTGTAAGGGCATTCTTCAACTGCACTACCTCACGAGGTGACACACGACCAACTGCTACCTTTGAGATAATACGCTCCAAGTCGCCTATACGATGGAACTGCTCGTTGATACACTCGCGGAAATCTGGCTCACGGAAGAAATAATCAACAACGTCTAAACGTTCATTGATAGGCTTTTCACTTCCTTCAAAGGGAAGACCATCCAACGGCGCAACATACGTCCACCCATTGGCGTAACGGTATTGTCGATAACGTTCAAAAGCGATGATCCACCCTCATTCATTGGTGCAATCAACTCCAAAGAACGAATCGTGAAGCGGTCCATTCGCACGTATTTATCTTCTTCGATACGTGCCAATGAAGTGATATGATTGATTTGTGTATGCTGTGTTATCTCCAAATATTGAAGGATAACACCTGCTGCAATAACACCATTGTTCAAATGATCAACACCGAAACCCTTTAAGTTCTTTGTCCCGAAGTGCTTCAATAGCTTCTGACGTGCCGTCTGATCAGTAAACACCCAATCGTCCATCTCGAATGTACAAAGGCGTGTACCGAAGTAGCGTTCAAAGTCTTGTTTCTTTGCACGGTCGAAGAGTACCTCCTTTGGTTGGAAGTTACCCAATAGCTTTTCGACGTAATCAAAGGTGCCTTCACCAGTCAGGAACTCACCAGTAGATATGTCTAAGAAACTGACTCCACAAGCACCTTTACCGAAATGTACCGCTGCAAGGAAGTTATTTTCCTTATAGTTCAGCACGTTATCGCTCATGGCAACACCCTGGTGTGACAAGTTCTGTGATACCACGCTTCACCATCTTGTCCATTGCTGACAGACCCTTCTTGCCTTTAATTTCCTCACGTTTCTTCTTTGGGTCTTCTAATTGGTCGCAGATAGCCACACGCTTTCCAGCACGGATAAGCTTAGGAAGATAAGTATCAAGGGCATGATGCGGGAAAACCAGCCATCTCTATCGAGTCGCCATTACCACCATTATTACGACGTGTAAGGGTAATACCGAGTATTCTTGCCGACTCCACAGCATCTTCACTATACGTCTCATAGAAGTCACCACACCTAAAGAGCATCAATGCACCAGGATGTTGCGCCTTCATTGAGAAGAACTGTTTCATCATCGGGGTAAGTCCCTTATCATCTTTTGCCATATCTTTTTACTTCCTTATTAAGTCTGTTTCCTATTTTATTCTATAACTTACAAAATTACAAAAAAATAAGGAGGAAAGCCCAAATATTCCTTGCTTTTTCAAAATCTAGTTTTTTGAATATTACTATAGAAATAGGGATGCAAATAGATTGCATCCCTATATTATTTCGCAGCAACTTTCTATGCTGTCAAAAAAAGAAAAATCTATACTCTTAGTAAATTCTTTTTAGAGTTTACCGTCCCTACAAGCCATAAAAATCATCTTATCACCATCAACTTTTTACCCCCAAGAAGTATCTTTTTCTATACTTCAAGCTCTATTGTATTACCATTCAAAAATAGGTAGCATCTTTTTCTCGTGGTCTTCCTTAATAGGATCTTGATCAAGATTATCATCAGATATTATTTTAACTACTGTATTTGACTTGAATTCTAATACTAACATTGAGTGATTTTTATTACCCTTTTTCAATATATTGCCAGTAGTACCTACAAGATTATGAGGTGTTTATCTCTTTATCTCAGATCAAGCTGTGAATAACATCATTGGCAATAGTAACAATAAAAATCAATAAATACTTTTTCATAATTTTTAGTTTAGGTATAATTTTAGACAAGGTAGTCATTATGTTCTAAGAAAACAAATGATATACAGCCCTAAGACTAACTATATCAACTGATTTAACTATTTTTATATATGAAAAATAGGGTTCTTCCGTTAAATGTAGACGCTGTATCGCTTTAACGGAAGAACGAGTTACTCATTAAACAAAAACTTGGCTCATCAGTCAACTATCTGTCCTATTATCATTTCTAACATTGAAAACCATTTCATTTATGACTGAAAAATATGCAGATACGGTTTGAAAAAAATCATTACATAATTTCGAATAAAACATCAATAACACGGCAAAACCACATACAAAAAAAGCAGGTCTGTAATCAACAGGAAATCAATTAGTTATAAAACAGCAAAGTAAAAGGTACTTAATTGGACTTCAAAAGGGCGTTAGTAAGGGTCTTAAAGGGCACCTTTTGCAAGCCAAAAGGGCATCTTTTAGAAGCTAAAAGAGTATATATTGGTTTTGAACCGCATAAAAATAGTTTACAAACTTCAACTAATTACTATTCATAAAACGACTTGCACGAATACTCATTGATAAGGAATATTCGTGCAATTAGCGTAATTCGTAGTCGAAAGCGACTTATGGTAGTTTTCCTTCCTTGCCTCTTGAGCGTAAGATTGACCATACACCGAGGGCAATAAGAGGAATACTTAGAATCTGACCCATATCGATTGGCAAACCTGCCTCAAATGCTTCCTGTATCTCCTTAGTGTATTCAATGAAGAAACGGAAGGTGAAGATAAGTGTAAGACAGAGTCCGAAATAAAGTCCTGTACCCACTTTCTTAGGATATTTCCTATATATGAAGTAAATAAAAAGGAAGATAATTAAGCAGGCTATTGCCTCATAGAGCTGTCCCGGATGACGTGGTTTATCGTCTACATTATAGAAGATAAAAGCCCAAGGAACGTCTGTTACCTTACCAATAATCTCTGAATTCATCAGGTTTCCAAGGCGAATAAAGCAAGCTGTGATACCTGATACGATACCGAAGAAATCAAGTACTACCCACGTATTCATCTTCGTCCTGCGAATATAAAGGAAGAGGGCAATCAATAATCCAGCCACTCCACCATGCGATGCGAGTCCTTGATAACCCACATACTTCCATGAACCGTCAGCCATTTCACGGATAGGAATAAAGATAGTCATGATTCCTTTCCAAGAAGTGAGGAACTCCTCTGGTTCATAAAAGAGACAATGACCCAAGCGGGCACCAATCAGTACGCCAAAGAAGACATAGAGAAAGAGTGGATCAAACTGTGATGGAGGGAAATTTATGACGCTTAAAAAGCCACTGCATCATAAAATATCCCAAGGCAAGACCTACTAACCAACACATTCCATACCAACGAATAGGAAGAGAACCAAGCTGGAAAATCACTTCACTTGGCTGCCATGCAATATAAAGTAGATTGTTCATAGTTATGCTATTAAAAGTGAAGATAGCACCAATAATTATCCCCTCTCTGGGTAGAGAGGGGTTAAATAGGGGCTATACATTAAATCTAAAGTGCATGATGTCACCGTCTTGTACAACGTACTCCTTACCTTCGATGCCGAGTTTACCAGCCTCACGAATAGCTGCCTCAGAACCATATTTAATGTAATCGTCGTACTTGATGACCTCTGCACGGATGAATCCCTTCTCAAAGTCGGTATGGATAACACCCGCACACTGCGGTGCTTTCCATCCCTTATGGAAGGTCCATGCCTTTACTTCCATCTCACCAGCAGTGATAAAGGTCTGGAGATTGAGCAGATGATATGCCTTTTTAATGAGTCGGCTCACACCACTTTCTTCCAAGCCAAGCTCATCAAGGAACATTTTCTTATCCTCATAGCTCTCCAAAGAAGCGATATCTTCCTCTGTCTTAGCAGCGATAATCATTGCTTCAGCACCTTCTTCAGCAGCAATCTTCTCAATCATCTGACTGTACTCATTACCTGTCTTCGCACTTGATTCGTCTACATTGCAAACGTAAAGTACAGGTTTTGTAGTCAAGAGGAATAAGTCGTGGGCTGCTTGCTGTTCTTCTTTGCTTTCAAACTCAACGCTACGAGCATTCTTACCCTGCTCTAACACTTCTTTATAAGCCTCCAAGACAGATACCATTACCTTAGCATCTTTATTGCCTGCAGCAGCAACCTTCTGCTGTTTAGCAAGCTGTGCCTCGATGGTTTCAAGGTCTTTAAGCTGCAACTCTGTATCGATAATCTCCTTATCTTCAATTGGGTTGACTGCCATACCACCCTCACGCACCACGTTATCGTCCTCGAAACAGCGGATAACGTGAATGATAGCATCGCACTCACGGATATTACCAAGGAACTTGTTACCCAGTCCTTCGCCCTTTGATGCACCCTTGACGAGTCCTGCAATGTCGACAATCTCACAGGTAGCTGGTACGATTCGTCCTGGATGAACAATCTCAGCCAGTTTGTTCAGACGCTCGTCTGGAACGGTAATTACGCCGAGGTTCGGCTCAATCGTACAGAAAGGGAAGTTAGCTGCTTGTGCTTTGGCACTGCTCAAACAGTTGAAAAGTGTGGACTTACCTACGTTTGGCAGTCCCTACTATACCACATTTTAATGCCATATCTTAAATAAACGTTTATTTCTTTTGTCCAAAAATAAGACTTACGAACGCAGAGGAAGTGTTCTTTCTCTTTGCCATATGCTTCTTATTATCTGCAAAATTACATAATTAATTCGATATAAGCGAGAAGAAGTGGAAATAAGGTGAGATTCAAATCAACTCAATCTCTACGCTATTATACGATTATAGGGGTATAACGCCTGTGTTACGTTATACCCCTATAAGTATAAGGAATAGTCTTATATCATCTACTAAAAGAATCTAACTTCTATATATAAGATAGAAATAGGGCTGATATATTTCTATTTTATCTCTGATGTAATCGGACTATTGATACCCTTCATAGAAACAAGAAAAGCCTTAGCTGAACCAAACTTCAAACTCATATCAAGACGAACAGGGATATGGTTGCTGTCGTCTGTTACATAGAAATTAGCTATTTCACGCCACTTATCATCCTCATATTCATAATAGGTGAGACGCAAACAACGATACTTATGATTATTGTCAGCCTTGATATTCTCCTTACCACCATAAACTATACGACCGGCATGGCGGCTATTTCCATCTACGATAGGGAACTTCACCACCTCACCTTTCTTCCAGTTCTCTGGATTAAAACTACGTGCACGAAGGAAGATACTCATCATATCGAAAGAACAATCATCGTATGTATTCTCCATCCATTGATGTTTTCCCTCGTTATTGATTCTGTGCTGGCGTAGCTTACATTTTACCATTTGGATAAGTATAGAATATCTCATCTACCGTATATCGCTTTCCTTCCCTTGCTCCCTTACGGAAGTAGAGTGGCTCCATCTGCTTTGAATTATAAGTAAGTAACGTGTCTCGTAATACAAAGTAATCATCAAGCTTACCATTACCACGTGTTGTCAGGGAAGCACGATAAGCCGGAATACCCTTATAAGTAGAGGAAACTGTGTACCAAGAAGCCGTACCTGCCTTTACCCAAATAAACTTCCAGTTATAATAAAGGTTGTATGTTAGATACTCTCCACTGCTAAAAGCCGTATTACGGAATGTACACTGTGCGGTGGCACTGACGGCAATCATCGCAAAGAGACAAACTATATAAATCTTCAACTTTTTCATATTCTCCGTTTTATCCGTTCAACTTTAATATTATTCTTTATTTCTCTTTTAAAAGAAAAAAGAATGTTTTAGTATGATAGGCTGTGGATTAGTGCAGAACTTTTTAGCCCATTTTTCTTGCCAGAATGGTTATCAAACTTAGATGTTACTTTATTAACAAGTTATTCTCATTTCTATCGTTTGATATTCAGGTATTATACTGAGTTATCCACATTATCCACAATTGATGCAAAAGATAATAAGTTTATATCTTTTTGATATGAAAGTTGTGTAAAACTTCTATAAAACTGCATTAATAACCTTGTGGATATCCACATAGAAGCTTCTTCTTCTCTTCTTGTGTGGATATCCACAGAGTTATAAAATAGTTATCAACATAGTTTTCCACAGAGTTATCAACAGTTATGAATACAAGTTTCATCCTTTATGAATCTTACTTTGTATTATTTTTTCGGTGTTGATGTTTCACACATGTGGGCTGAGTGCTAACACTAATTGCATGGTATAGTCTTGAATAAGAACTAATTTACTTTTTATAAACGAGTTAGATAACTAAAAATAAATAAAACGTAGATGATGTCTTTCATGTTTATGGTTCGTATAGAGATAAAAGAAATTCACAATTCAGAATTTAAATTACTATTAATTGGAATTATTATGCTTAGGATTTCCCTTTCATAACACCCAAAATAAGTAATCATAATTATGAATTGTGAATTTTGAATTATGAATTACCAAGGTAATTATAATTATGAATTAAGACTTTACAAGTCATCAATCAGTGCTGTACTCTTAGCGTAAGCTGTACTCTTAGCTTCAAAGAAGTCGGTCTTTACCATGTTAGCATTTGAATACTGACCTACCCACTTCATGTTCTCTGGTTCTTTCTGGTTGTCATCATAGAGGAAACCGAAGCCAAGTCCAGACCAGCGGAGATTGCCCAAATAACGGATATAATCAGATACCATCTGAGCGTTAAGACCCTGAACATCATTGCCGATAACGTATTGTCCCCATGCTATTTCCTGACGTACACCCTCACGCATCATATCCTCATAAACCTTTACTTTCTCTGGAGTAAACATATCAGGCTCCTCTTTTTTCAGTTCAAGAATAATGCTACGGAACAGCCAGAGGTGTGTATTCTCATCTCTATTGATATAGCGAATCTCCTGTGCAGAACCCGACATCTTACCATTTCGGCTGAGATTATAGAAGAACATAAATCCGCTATAGAAGTAGATACCTTCAAGGATGAAGTTAGCAATAAGCGTCTTCATCAAACTGAACTTATCACGTTTCTCATGGAACTCATTATAACAGTCACCAATAAACTTATTACGGTTCAAGAGATGCTCATCAGTCTTCCATTGATAGAGAATGTCGTTACGCTCTTCAGGACTACAAATAGTATCGAGCATATAGCTATAACTCTGACTATGAATACACTCTTGGAATGCCTGAATATGCAGACAGAGGTTTACCTCGTTTGCAGTGATATACTCACTAAGTGTTGGGAGGTTGTTGCTTTGAAGCGAATCAAGGAAAACAAGGAAGCTCAGAATCTTATCGTAGGCTGTACGTTCAGCCTTTTCAAGACGTGGATAATCCTTAAAGTCTTGTGAAAGATTGATTTCTTCTGGGATCCAAAAGTTGTTCATTGCCTGTCTGTACCAGTCACTCACCCATGAATACTTCATGTTATTGAAGTCATTCAAGTTAGTAGTGTTGCCACCAATCATTCGTCTCAAGCGCAAGTCAATATCACCTGAAGGATTGAATAAGGTATTACGTTTTAATTGATTGTCCATTATTTCTTATTTATTAAATCCATTAACTTGATTAATTCATAATTCACAATTCATAATTATGATTACTACTTTAATTCATAATTTATAATTATGATTAGTGATGTAAACTATTATTTTGTTTGTCTACTTACTCAATGAATTTCTGCTATTCAGTAAATAGTAGTAATCATAATTATGAATTCTGAATTGTGAATTCTGAATTATTATGATGAGCAGCTCTCACACTCTTCCACCTCTAATGACTTACTACGCACATAATAGATAGTTTTAACACCCTCTTTCCAAGCAAGTAAGTAAAGGTCGAGTATCTGACGCATTGTGAAGTCATTGGTGATATATAAGTTCATACTCTGTGCCTGATCAATATGACGCTGACGTACACCAGAAGCACGAACACTCCACTTCTGGTTGATAAGATAAGCACTCTTATACATCCAGTAAGTCTCATCTGAAAGCTCAGGAGCAACACGTGGGAGCATACTTCCTTTCTTCTCTTCCAAGAAGAAACGCTTCATAATTGGGTCTAAGCCGGCTGTTGTACCTGCAATAATACTTGTACTGCTGGTTGGGGCGACTGCAAGAAGATAAGCATTACGCATACCCTGTAATGCAACAGTCTTACGAACATCCTGCCATTCAGCACTATCATAACCACGCTTATCAAAGTAAACACCCGTCTGCCAATCACTTCCCTCAAAGAATTGATAGCTTCCCTTCTCCTTAGCAAGGTTTGAGCTGGCAAGAATAGCTGCTCGGTTGATAGTTTCAAACACCTTATCCATAAACTCGAGATGCTCTTCACTCTCCCACTTAATGCGACGTTTAGCAAGAGCATGGTGATAACCACTAATACCCAAGCCAATAGAACGATAACGCTGGTTGGTAAGTTGTGCGTAAGGAACAGGATAGAAATTGAGGTTGATAACGTTGTCAAGTGCGCGAACAACTGTTGCAACCTTTTCTCTCATCTTTTCTTCGTCCTCCAATGGAAGTCTACCAAGTGACAAACTTGCCAAGTTACATACTACAAACTCACCCTGGACGAGTTGTTGTAACAACAACAGTATCACCATCCTTTGTCTCTACTTCCTTAGAAACAGTCTCTATTGGAGCCATGTTCTGAGCAATCTCTGTACAGAGGTTAGAGCAGTAAATCATACCCTTATGTCCGTTTGGATTAGCTCTGTTCACCGTGTCACGATTGAAGGTAAATGGTGTTCCGGTCTCAACAGCAGAACGAAGAACAAGACGAACGATATCCTTAATGCTGATAACACGGCGTGAAAGACGCTGATCATTAACACAATCAAGATACTTACGTTCCCACTCTTCGCCATAACAATCCTCAAGGCAATAACCCTTGATACGCATAATCTCGTTAGGACAGAAGAGCGACCAGTTCTGATTCATGTCTTCCTCAGCCATCTTCCAGAAAAGATCAGGATAGCAAATAGCTGGGAAATATATCGTGAGCCTTCATACGGTCATCACCGTTGTTGGTACGAAGTTGCAGGAATTCAGGTAAGTCTTTGTGCCATACATCTAAGTAAACGGCTACAGCACCTTGGCGCATCCCTAACTGGTCAACAGCAACAGCAGTGTCATTAACAAGTCTCATCCAACGGATGACACCACCTGCAACACCCTTGAAACCACGGATATTACCACCAGTAGCACGTACCTTACCGAAATACATACCCATACCACCACCAAACTTACTCACCTGTGAGAAGTTATCCAAGCTACGATAGATACCATCCAAACTATCTGGTACAGTGTCAATGAAGCAACTTGAAAGCTGATGACTTGGTTTGCGAGAATTAGAGAGGGTAGGGGTTGCCATCGTTACTTCTAACTTACTAAGCAAGTCATAGATACGACGTACCCACATAAGACGGTCTTCCTTCTCTGGCATAGCAAGATGAAGCGCAATACCAAGGAACATTTCCTGTACACGTTCAATCACTTTACCAGAGTAATTCTTTATAACATAACGCTTTAGAAGTAGATCAAGACCTGAATAATTAAGGAGCTTTATTGCGTTCAGAATCAATAAAGGTAGCCGCCTCGTTGATTTCTTCTTCGCTATAATTCTGAAGAATATAATCACCATAAAGTCCTTCTTCTGTCATATATTTAACCTTACGATAGAAGGTTTTGAGTCCCAATTCTTCCTCTAAACGAGTGATTTTCTTTTCAGAGCGATAAGAGAGAATACGTGCAGAAATCATCTCCCATGCTGGAGCCTCAGGTGTTGTCAACTCCACAGCTGCCTTGATAAGAGCTTCAATAGAGTCCTTTTGTGACATACCAGGCTTAGTGAAGCTGGCGAACTTCTCCTGAAGTGTCACCATACTATAAGAACGCTCGCGGTATTCACGGGCTACACTTTGCAACACATCAGCCAACTCACGATCGTCAGCAGTCCACGCAATGTAGTTGATAGCTTGTCGTTGTTCATTACGCTGATAACGGAAGAGAATATAGTTTTTCGCTTCATCGTAATAACCATGTGCCATAAGACACTTCTCTACACGGTTCTGAATATCCTCAACCGTGCGTAGTTCTGGATTGTCAGTGATGAACTGCTCTACTTCACTAACCATTCCGGCTATCTCATTGTCTGAAACATCCTTCCCGGTGCTGATAAAACTCTTTTTAATGGCTATTGAAATCTTTTCGTTATTATAGACTTCTACTACTCCATTACGTTTTGTTATATTCATTACTTGTTTTATAAAGTTTTCTATTTTGTTCTACTTTAATTCGCTACTGAGATTTACTTATTTATGTATAAGTAGCATATTAGCTACTTATGAATTTTTAGCGAGTTTTTGTATGGACAAAGTTAAGAAAAAAACTGATATCATAGTTATCCAAAAATAGAATATTTTGTGTACTTTCTAACTTTTAATAGTTATCCAAAATAGAAAAGAATTAAAGTACTATTTTATGTTTCAGATTGAAATATTCTTAGCTGTTCAAAATCTCTATTTGTAGCTTATAAAAAGCACTTATTTTCGGTATCTAAAATTATAGTTTATGGCTTTTATCAAATTGAAAGAACGTCTTCATAATTCTTCAAAACTCTAATTCGCCATAGTTAAATCTGTTTTAGGTTTCAATAATATCTATTTTTAGGTTTCAAAGATACATTTTTCTTAAAGAGAGAAAATCTATACTCGTTATCTTCTGTTTTATAAACTCAACATGATAAATTATAGCATCAATTAGCATAGTTCTAAACTCTACAAAGGCATTACAAAAGATAGGGGCGTACGATTTGATACGCCCCACATCTTTATGAGTTAAGTCTTTTCAGTGTATTACTTCAACTTAAAATAGTCTATCAGATTACGTCCCCACGCTGGCTGCATACCATTCTGCTTTTCCTTAGCAAAGAGTTCTTTGATGGTTTCTAAATCCTTTGGAGTATTCATACTTGGACGCCCAGTCTCCTTACTCATCTTCTCAAAAAAGATATAAAGGAGAACACGAGGACGAGGATTAGATGGGTTAATACCAATAGCTGACTTGTAATAACAGATTGCATCAATGTAATAAAGTTTACCATTCACTGATGGATTCTGTGCGATGAGTGCTGCATAATAAAAACCCTTCAACGTAAACTGTTCTGAACGATCAACTCCCTTTTTTGTCTGCATAGCCTCAAGATCAGCCTTCACCGCATCTAAGAATAAGGAGGAATAATCACTCTGTGGAGAGCGAGCAGCATACTGAAGGGCATAGAACACACGATAATAGGTAGGGAGCCAAGTATCTGGATACTGCACTTCCATACGCTTCAATTCATCCATTCCCTTTACAATAGATGTAGCTTCGTCTGCCTTGACGTTACTTAAAATGGTTTTTAACTGTGCATCGAACTGATTGTTGTTCTGTGCATTCATACTGGTTGCAAACATAAGCGCAACGATAACGATGATTTTTGAAATTAAAGTTTTCATAAGCCTTGATTTTGATAAGTGAAACATTGATTTCTGTCGCAAATTTATCAAAGCTTTTGATTGTCTCCAAATAATAGGGACAGACAGCAAAAAAATGGTTTAGACAACTATTCACGCCGCTGAAATACTATATTTTGGGACGAACAACTAACACGCTTAGTTTGTCGGATAGCTAAAGGAATGGTGTGATATTTCCGCCTAAAGTAAGAAGACATATACTACTCATTATCACAAGAATTATTTTACTTTTAATTTGCTGTCACTTTTAACACTTCGCTCAAACATACTGTAAACTAACAAGTTAAGTCATCATAACGGATGACAGCAATGACAGCAAACTCAGTTCTAAAAGAATTACCTTACGATAGACAGAGAAAAATATAGCCAAGACTATCAACTACCTATTTTATTATTACCTCCCATCACTGAAAAACCTTTTCATCTTAATACTCAAAAACACAGATAGATAATTGAAAAATCATTACATATTTTCAAACAAAACTATATAAATAAGGCCAAAAATACAGATAAAAAAATAAACTTGTAACCAACACGAAATCAATTGGTTATAAAGTAGTAGAAGAAAAGGTGCTTAATTGGACTTCAAAAGGGCGTTAGTTGGACTTCAAAAGGGCACCTATTGCAAGTCAATTAGGCGTCTTTTAGAACCCAAAAGAGCATGGATTGATTTCGAGGTGCATGAAAATAGTTTACAAATATCTATTGATAAGGGAATAAGCTGTTCATAAAAAACTAGAAAAACATGCTAATGAATAGAGATTAACCAACGAAGTGGCGGAGGCCGGGAACAAAGGTGCGGGAGACTGGGATGATGTCTTCACAACCCGAAAGACGAAGTTGATAACCGTTGAGTTGCCTTTTGCAGAAGTAATGTTATTGATATTCACAAGGAAGGAACGATGACACTGAAAGATATTATCGTAAGGAAGGTCATCCTTTAAGGCTATCAACGTCGAACGGAGTTCAGCCTTTACCACTTTACCTTCTTTTATATAACATACGCAGACATTGTTTTTTCGAGCTTCAATATAGAGTAGATTGTTGATAGGTAAGGTAAGGTCGGTTCCCCGCAGGTTCTGGTCGTGCAGCGTGATAAGAATACCTTCCTGTTCATCTGAGGTCTTCTTTATCAGTTCCTCCAGCCTGCTGTTTAGCATCCTGTTATATTTTATCAAGGTAAAGACTGCCGTAACAAGCACCCACACAAGGAAAGTCCAGTAAAAGAAGACCAGGAACAGCTGCCAGGTCAATGGTATCCGGAAGAAGAAAGCAGCATAGAGGGTCATAGAGATTGCCAACACAAACTCAAGAACAATACTGTAAAGAAGCACATAACCATTGGTTACCAGGACTTTCTTTCGTGAAGGTCTCCTGAAGAAAAGGAAGGCACAAAGCCACTGAACTGTGACAGTCATCACGCAGAAGCCAAGGCACATCAGGAAGATACTACCCCGATACTGGCTAATCCCAAACGGCTGCAGGAGGTAAAGAAACAGAAAAATGCCAACTCCCAGCGCAACGCTTGTACGCCAGGAATTAGCATTTGACTGTACTGTATGTCTGCTGCGGAGGAAAGAGACCACCCTGTTCATAATCTTCTCTTGTCTTTATTCAGCTCCATATCCCCCACAACATAGACAGGACGCCGCTTGATTTCATTAAACACCTTCCCCAGATAAACACCAATGATACCGAGAGAAAGCAACTGAATGCCTCCTAAAAAGAGAATAACGGTAATGAGTGTCGGGTACCCCTGCACGGGATCACCGTATATCCAGGTGTGCATCAGCGTATAAATCATAAAGAAGAAGGCTATCAATGAGAAGATCATACCCAGATACATCGACCATTTCAGAGGCGAAACGGTAAAGGACGTGATTCCTTCTACGGCAAGGGAAATCAACGACCTGATATTCATCTGGCTCTCGCCGGCCACACGGTCCTGCGTAGTAAACTCTACTCCGATCTTCTTGAAGCCTATCCAGGCATACATCCCCTTAGTATAACGTTCTGTTTCACGCAGCTTTCGAAGTTCATCTATACACTTACGGTCCAACAGACGGAAGTCGCCGACATTCTGCAGGATGTCATATCGGGCCGTCTTCTGCAAAGTTTTATAAAACAAAGGGCTGAATGTTCGCCTCAGCCAGGACTCCTTTCCTCTTGAAAGCCGTTTACCATACACATCCTCATAGCCTTCCTCCCACTTCTCCAGCATCTCCGGAATGATATGAGGCGGGTGCTGTAAGTCTGCATCCATAATAACCATACAGTCTCCGGAGACATTGTCGAAACCGGCAAGCATAGCATTTTCCTTGCCAAAGTTACGTGATAAATCAATGTAGCAGATACGGCGGTCCTTTTCACGCAGTCTCTTGATGATGCGCAAGGTATCATCCTTACTGCCGTCATTGACCATAAGGACTTCCCACTTATACTGGACACAGGAGTCCATCAGGTCTTTTAATGCCTGATAAAGCGCAGGAAGACTTCTTTCCTCATTATAGCAGGGTATGAGCAAACTAACTGTTTTCATTTTCTCTGAATGTAAAGAATCTCTGTCCCAGAAAATTAATAATCACAAACAATCCTGTACCTAACAGCATCGCAATGTTCTCTAACGTTGGCTTATCAAACGACAATGACAATCCTGTCAAAGCATAACTCACCAAGGGACGAGCCAGCCCGAAGGCAATAAGATAACAGACGGCAATATTGATGATAAAGCGGGCAAGAGACGTCAATACTTCTCCTTTATATTGGAATGTGAATCTTTATTATGAAATAGCTTACAGTACTTGCGGACTGCAATCAAGTGCTGATGACAACCAATAGCCCAAGTGAAATACGTTATAGCATACAAGCATAATAGTGGTGCCTATAACCGTGTTGATTACGCCAACCAGAAGAAACCTTAGAAAGGGCTTTCCCAGCTGTCGCAAATGACTTGTAAGAGTTCCTAACACAATATTCAGTCTTTTCTATGAATTGAAATAGTAAGTGCAAATTTACGATAAGTTTCTGTAAAACACACCACCGGACTCTGAAAATATCAACATCTACTTAAAAGACACCAAGTAAAGGAATGAAAAACTGGACTGTAAAACAAGTATGCAACAGTCCAGTCTTAATATCTCGATGGATATATAAAGAGTTTTATCCGGTCATTAAACAACCTCCCAGATATCATTTGTCTCGAGCATCTCCATAAAGGTATGGTAATGCTTCTGTGCCTTCACCTCTTCAATCTGCTGATTGACAGCAGCATCGAAAGTAGGTGCTTCAACATCACGGATGACTCCGAGAGCCACAGGGAAGCCGTCCTCATTGCTCATCATAGCCAGCTTCAACTGTAAAGTATTATCCTGGCAGTGAGCATCGTGTACGAGAATATCATCACGGGTGACACCGTTCTCGCCAATCTTAACTACCTTCAAGCCGAAGCCTTCCTGTACAAGTCCAAACTCATTGTCTGCACCGAAGATTAATGGCTCACCATGTCTGACGTAGATAGCATTCTCCTTACGACCTTGCGAGGTATAAACAGAAGTGTGGCAGCCATCGTTGAAGATAACACAGTTCTGCAAGATCTCGCAAACGGCAGCTCCCTTATGCTGATAAGCAGCCTTGAGGATAGCGATTGTTTCAGTGTTATCACTGGCAACACTACGTGCGAAGAAGTTACCACGAGCACCAAAGCAGAGTTCTGCTGGGTGGAATGGATCTTCTGTTGTTCCGTAAGGACTTGACTTAGAAACGAAGCCACGTGGACTGGTTGGTGAATACTGTCCCTTTGTAAGACCGTAGATACGGTTGTTCAGAAGAATCATATTCAAGTCCACATTACGGCGCATCGCATGGATAAAGTGGTTACCACCGATAGCAAGTGCGTCACCATCGCCAGAAACCTGCCAAATGGTAAGGTTTGGATTGGTCACCTTCGCACCAGTGGAAATTGCTGCTGCACGACCGTGAATAGTCTGCATAGCGTAGGTATTAGCATAATATGGTAATCGGCTTTGAGCATCCGATACCACTGATAACGGCTGTTTCATAAGGTGGAACACCTAACTCTGCCATCGCTTTCTGCAAACTGGCAAGGAAGAAATGGTCGCCACAGCCAGGACACCAACGTGGTTGTCCCTTCTTAAAATCTTGTGCTGTATATTGATTCATGACTTTTTATTTAATTCACAATTCAGAATTCATAATTCATAATTATGACTACTTCTAATTCAGAATTCAAAGTTCATAATTCATAATTATGATTACTTCTATTCACTTTGGTTTATTAACAAGCAACCTATCAACTCGTTAACTCGTCTACTTGTAAACTTCCCAACGTCGCAAGCAACTCGTCAACTCGTCAACTTGTAAACTTGTCAACTCCCTTATTCAAGTATCTTCGTATAGAAAGTACCGGTTTCTTCCTTTGGTAATGGATCTTTAAGGAGCTTTTCAAAGGTTGTAACCAACTCTGTAACAACAAAAGGTTGACCCTTAACTTGGTTGTACTGATAAGGAGCGAAGTGATTGATACGAATACGCAAGAGAGCTGCAAGCTGTCCAAGGTTTTGTTCAGCAACCACAACCTTCTTGTATCGAGCAAGCACTTCTGCTGTATTCTTTGGCAATGGATTCACATATTTGAACTGTGCTAAAGCAACCTTATGCCCCTTATTACGCAATTCTTTCATTGCAGAATAGAGATGACCGTAAGTACTACCAAAGCCTACAATGAGTAAATCAGCATCTTCTTCGTCACCTTGAACAACCAAATCAGGTACAGAAATACGTGCCACCTTGTTCCAACGAAGGTGGTCCATCTTGTCATGGTTCTCTGGATCGGTTGAAATAGCACCTGTTTCGCCGTCTTTCTCCAGTCCACCAAGGATATGTGTATAGCCTTCCATACCAGGAATAGCCCAATAACGTGCTAATGTCTTAGGGTCACGTTTGTATGGAGTGTACTTATACTTCTGGTCTTCTGTAACGAAGTGTGGATGGATTTCAGGCAAATCTTCGATATTTGGAAGTTTCCAAGCAGAAGAACCATTAGCAATGAATGCATCGGTAAGGAGCACAACTGGCGTCATGTGTTCCAATGCAATCTTACAAGCGTTATAGGCTGCATCGAAGCAATCAGTAGGACTTGTAGCTGCAATAACAGGCATTGGACTCTCACCATTACGGCCGTAAAGCACCTGCAAGAGGTCGGTCTGCTCACTCTTCGTAGGCATACCCGTTGATGGTCCACCACGTTGTACGTCGATAATCACCAATGGAAGCTCGTCAATAAGCGCAAGGTTCATTGCCTCACTCTTCAAACATATACCCGGACCAGAGGTCGAAGTAGCAGCCAATGCACCTGCGAAAGCAGCACCGATAGCCGATGCACAACCTGCAATCTCATCCTCACACTGTACGGTTGTTACACCCATTGACTTGTGTTTTGCCAACTCATGCAAGATATCAGTTGCTGGAGTGATAGGATAAGAACCTAAGAAAAGACGCAAGCCAGCACGTTCTGCTGCTGCCATCAGACCATAAGCAGTAGCCTTATTACCCGTGATATCCATATAACGGCCAGGCTCTTTCACCGTAGATTCAATGCGATAGGTGTTAGGAACAGAAGCATGTACGTTATGACCATAGTCATATCCCGCACGCACTACCTTTATATTCGCCTCTGCAATGGCTGGTTTCTTCTTAAACTTTGTCTCGAGATAGTTGTTTACCAAGTCTAAGTCGCGGTTGAAAAGCCAGCAAACAAGACCCAAAGCAAACATATTACGGCACTTCAGCATGGATTTGTTGTCCATGCCAGTATCAGACAAACAGTCCTTCACCATCTTTGTTATCGGACAAGCTACTACACGATCAGGGTCAATACCCATCTCGCCCAAATAGTCATCACTGCGGAATTCAGCCTTTTGAAGGTCACGCTGTCCGAATGAATCAGTGTCGATAATGATTGTACTGTTAGGCTTGCAATGTTTATACTGCATCTTCAACGCAGCAGCATTCATTGCTACAAGAACGTCACAGCGGTCACCAGGAGTATAAACCTTGCTCGCACCAATATGAACCTGGAATCCACTCACACCTGTCAAGGAGCCTTGCGGGGCACGGATGTCAGCTGGATAGTCTGGGAAAGTAGACACACCATTGCCGACAGAAGCCGAGACAGTGGTGAAAATGTTACCCGCAAGCTGCATACCATCACCTGAGTCACCAGAAAAGTGTACTACAACACTATCGAGTTCTTTCACTTCGATTTGTTCATCCATAGATTATTTCTTGTTTATGTTAGTAAATCGTTTCTGTATTTTATTAATTGACCACCTAAGTAGTTATGTTTATTTGACAAACTTTCTGCCGTTAGCAACATAGATTCCCTTAGGCAATTCATACGCATCTGTCCCCACCTTAGCACCCTGCAACGAATAGATTTCATTTCTTTCAGTACTTTCCTGAATTCTTGTCATTGGAACGCTAATACTCATAGGGATATGCTTCTCCTTTTGATAGACACGTATCCAGTCAACACGCATCTCATAGGTATGATTCACATCTGCGTTTTTCGCCCACGAACCATTGCCCACTGACTGATTGAGAATCAGGTAGAAATTAGACTTATCAAACGGCCATTGCTCCTGACTATCATTCTGTTTCTTATATTGAAACACACGTTTACCATCAACAAAGAAGGTCAGAACATCCTCTTCCCACTCTACTGCATAGGTGTGATAACGATTCATCGGCATCCAAAGATTGCCAGAATGTGGCTCGTTTCTATGACTTTGTGTCCAATCAGAGTGCACAGTTGCATAACAACGCTGCTCATTATCAATCTGTTCAAAGATATCAATCTCACCGCCTTTCGGCCATCCTAACTTCGTTTTTGGCATCATCCAGATAGCAGGGAAGTTACCTACAAAAGGATTAACCAGTGCCCTACACTCTACACGACCAAAGCGAAAGGTGAAGCTCTGACTGGTTTCGATACCGCCAGAAAGCATTTCCACATTATCTTTTGACCTATCAGGATTAGGAATGGTACGCAAAACAAGATTACCATCTTTCATAAAAGCGACTTTGGGAGAGTCACTCAGGAAGCGTGCCCACGTCACTTTCGGATAGCGCGTACAATGTCTCCACACCTTTGTATTAGGCAAAGTACCATCTCGCTCATTAAACTCATCATGGAAGACGAGTGTATATTCTGAGCCCGGAGTTTCTGCATCAGCTGGCAATGGCTCAATACCATCAGCCAACTTGACCCCCTGTGCAAATGATACTATGGAAAACAATGCCATTGTAAGCACTGCAAGCAATCTCTTGTTGTTCTTCTTTTGCGACATGTTTTTATTAAGATTTTATCTGAGGCGGTACGATCTGAAAAGCATAGAATCATCTTATAGCACAGATGAAAACACAAGGAATTTGACATAACATAGGTCTACATTTCCCCACGTTGCTTTCTCGACTTTCCCTTTCTTAGATTATCTTTTGTTTACGTTAGTGTATTCTGAGGACAAAAAGTGCGAAATATTATTGAGAAAACAAAATGTTTTTGAGGAGAAAAAATATTTTTATATCTTCTATGTTGCTTTCCAAATAATTGGGAAATATTTGTAATTTATTAACTGTTCATTATCAATCACTTAGCGTGAAGTTTGTTAGTACGATGACTTTAGAAGAAGCAAACAGCCACCAGCCCGGCATGGGAACACCGGGTATGGAAAGGCTACGAACAACAGACCTATCAGACAAACTTCTATGAGTTGACACGGACGTATCCGCCCAACAATTTACTTCTTTCCAGAATATAGGTAAAACGCAACAATCTTATCGGAGATGACACCCGAAGGTCCATCAATTATGAAAAGGAGTCGTTTTTATGAAGTTGTCCAAAAGTCTGTATGTTATTCTTTATCCCATCTGTATGGCTCATATTTCCTACTATTCTTGAGTACCGAGAAAATGATGTTGGACATCTTTCGCTATTTTTGACTATGGCTTCCTGCGGTTTCATGGACTGCTTTGTATCTCGGCATAGGCCATTTCCCCAGTCCGTAATCTCTGTAGATGGCTATCCATGCAGCCTCTATGATCATCGGTCCGAGATGCTTTGTTGCCACGGAAGGTCTTCTCTCCGCTTGCGGTTTTTCTCCACTATTATGACAGGTCGGTATTAGGCCGAGATAACTGGCGAACTGGTTCTCGTTACGGAATCTCTTCACATCGTAGATTTCTGTCAGTATACACATGGCTACACTTACACCCTATGCCAGGTATCGACATCAGAAGCTCGTAATTGTTCCTATACCTGTTGGTCTGCGCAAGCCTTCGTATGGATTTTGTCGCATCCAAGAGTGTCCGCGTATCGTCTCCACCTGCTTGACGAGCAAGTCCAACGACAATCTTGAGGAGGAAAAGCAGCACGACATCCTCCTTGAGCCATTTGATGAAAAGCCCTTGACCAGTGCGTCCCCGGTCTTGCGAACTGCTCGGGTATCTCCACGCCATTGCAGTGCAGCAGGTGCTTCACCCTTGCCTTGTAGCCGGAGAGTTGTTTCTGTATGGTCTTCCTTATGCGGATGACTGACCCTGTCATCGATATTCTCTTTCTCACGGATGTATGGGACGGATGTCACCGGCGCGCAAGGAGCGCGCAAGTTTGGCTGCATCTACCTTATCGGTCTTCATCACCTCCTCGTACTGGGTGGTCGGAACATCTGCGGCATGGGTCACGACACAGTTGATGCCGTACTCCTTGAGAGCGTAGTATGTGGAAAAACCACTGAAGCCTGACTCATACACGGCATGGTACTCGCCATCAGGGAAATGCTTCTTCAAAAAGTCAAAGAGCGTCTTTGCGGAGGCTTGCTGCGGGTGCCTCTCTTTGTAACCCGACTCGGTCAGCACACAGACCTCCCAAGTTTTTTGCGTGCACATCAATTCCGATGTAAATCTTTTGTCCTTTAAAGGAAATTTTTGTTTCTTTTGCATATCGGTAATCGGTTCTAATTGTTTGTCATTTGTCGTTTGCACTACAAATATACAATCCAATTATTATCGTACCAACATTTTTCCTTGCAGACTATGAAAAACACCGCGGTGGTTTGCCATGCGGCCGGAGGCGCGAAGCCTCCGAAGAGCGGCATCCGACTTGTCTCTGTGTGTTAGCCTTTGCAAACATAGTAACTTATGAGTAAAAAGCATCAGCAAAACAACACTGCAAATACTCTACAAAAGAAAAAAGTATATAAAATCGATGGATATTATGTAGATAATATTTATCAACTATCTATACCTTTCATTAAAACACATCATTCAATACCTAAATAACCACAAATTCACACCACCAGCACCCAACATTCAACTCTCACAATCCTCCATCACCAAATTATTTTTCATGAAAAGAAATATTTTTCTTCATGAAAATAAACATTTCTTTCCACGTAAATAAATTCTTTTCTTTCATGAAAAGAATTGGAAAAAGACGACTTATTCCCTAAAAAAAGCAAGTATAAAGACTCCTTTTAACCCTCTTAACACGTTTTATTGATGGCTAATAAAAATAAATCATTTCCTCTTTAGATAATAAATAGTAGCTCTTCCAATTATCCTTTTTAGTAGAGATTTGAAAAATTATAAAACCTCTTTGCAGAAAGTTTTGTATCCTATGTTGATTCATCATGGATTTTTGTATCTTTGCAGCATTACTAACCCTTTAATTCTAATCAATATGACAAAGTACGTAATTCAAGTGAAGAAGGACCCGCTGAAGAAATAAGAAGCGAAGGCTTATCCATAGACCCTCACCAATCACACCTATAAATCTAACTTCAATGATTAAAAACAAATATTTAAAATCGTTGCTAATCAGTATTTAGCAAAAGAGCTGGAATTGTCTTATAAGACAATTTTAAGAGAAAGCACAGCAAGGTGATTTTTACTACACTTTTAAGATAGTAGAAATTGGTGTAAATAAGTTAGTAAATAGAGATTAACATTAAATTATAACATAAAAATGAACTGGATAAAAATAAACAACATATGCTGGAAGAAAATAGAAAATATACTTTTGTAATAGCTATTATATCATTAATAGGAATAGGAATAGAGATTTTCTTAATGGAAAAAAATTAGGATTAGGACCAGTAGAAGCAACTTTAATAATGGGAGTAATTACAACTTTGCAAGCACAATAAATATATCCGCAACTATAAAAACAATCAAGTAAAAATACTTTTATCAATACCATAACAATTGCTCGAAAAGAATATATGGTAGAACTTCGTAAAGCTGTTGAAGAGTTTTTGTGTAATCTGTTGAAAGAAACGACAATGATAAGTTGAAAGAATTGTCGTATAAATTAAAATTGTTGATGAATCCTGCTGATAAGGATAATGAGCATTGGGATAGGGAAAGCTATTGAAATGATTGATAAAATAGTCCAAGCAGAGAATAAAACAGAAGATATTGATAGTTTCATAACACTAATGCAATCATGGCTTGCTCTTTGAAAGGCATGGAATGAGAGAAGAAGCTAAAAAAGGATTAATGAGCAAAGAAGATAAAAAAACTTTGCTGGATACTGAATATAGTAAATATACAGAATGGATGGAGAAAAAGACAATGGACAAGAATAGTATATTACAATATAAATCATCGTTCGATAGTATTGTCAGATACATTGAGAGCGACGATAGCGAAGAACAGGTAGAAGTTTGGTTTGCACGTGAACTGCAAACAATATTAGGCTATGCACGTTGGGAGAACTTTCTTGTTGCCATACGACGGGCAGTAGATTCGTGTAAAGCACAAGGAATCATCAGTTGATGATCATTTTTCGTGAGGTCACGAAAATGATAGAAATAGGCAAAGGCGGAAAACGAGAAGTATCCGACTTTATGCTTACTCGCTATGCATGCTACCTTATCGCTCAAAACGGTGATCCAAAGAAAGAAGAAATTGCATTCGCCCAAAGCTACTTTTGCTGTACAAACACGAAAAAGCAGAGTTAATAGAAGAACGACTGAACCTGTTATCTCGTTTAGAAACCCGTGATAAATTGAGGATGGCAGAAAAACAATTGTCGCAGAACATATATCAGCGAGGAGTTGATGACAAAGGCTTCGGGCGCATACGTTCTAAAGGTGATACGGCACTTTTTCGGAGGACACACCACAGAAGATATGAAGAACCGATTGGGGTGAAATCCAACAGACCGTTGGCTGACTTTTCTGCCCACCCTTACCATAGCTACTAAGAACCTTGCCACAGAGATGACCAACTATAACGTAGAAAACAAAGACCTGCACGGAGAACTACCTATTACGCGTGAACACGTACAGAACAATTATAGTGTACGTATATGTTGGGACAGCGTGGTATAAAGCCAGAAGACCTTCCACCCGCAGAAGATATTAAGAAACTGGAACGCAAGGTTGCACGAGACGAGAAAAAGATAGAACAAATCTCCCCAAAACTACCGAAGAACAAAAATAGAGATTCATAATATACTTTAAGTCGGCAACTTTATTCCTTGTGAGAAAATTTTATCTATTGAGCTATCTTTTTAGGGAACTCTATCTGTTGATTCCAGGATTTTTATGAAGTTCGTCGAGGGCTTGACTAAGTATGCCCCCATATCCAATGGGAGAGTATGACAACTACAACAAAAATACTGTTTTTATTCAAGGAAGAACTCAAAGTTATGAGCTTTGTTTGTATGTAGGTTCAGAATATTCTGACATACCCAAGTGATTTGAGAACTTTGTTTCTCAAGCACTTGGCTTTCTTAAAAGATTTTACGCTGTAGAATTAAGGGATAATATCAGAGTTTTATTGTAACTTTGCAATACTTTCGACAAATGAAAGTTATTTTGCAAGAAGGAAAAGGGTTTGTAGAATAGCTTTCTTTTGATGAAGGAAACTGGACAAATAAAGAAACAGAAGAGAAATGATATTACTAAGCTTCGATACGGAAGAGTTTGATGTACCACGTGAACATGGGGTAGACTTCTCCCTTGAAGAGGGGATGAAGGTATCTATTGAGGGTACGATTCGCATCCTCGACATACTGAAGGCAAACAACGTCTGTGCTACCTTCTTCTGCACTGGCAACTTTGCAGAACTGGCACCAGAGGTAATGGAACGCATAAAGCACGAAGGCCACGAGGTCGCTTGTCACGGTGTTGACCACTGGCAACCCAAGCCAGAGGACGTTTTCCGTTCTAAGGAAATCATCGAACGTATAACCAGTATGAAGGTTAGGGCTATCGTCAGCCACGTATGTTCCCCGTATCTGACGAGGATATTGAGAAGGCTGGCTACCTTTATAACTCTTCTTTGAATCCAGCTTTCATACCGGGTCGATACATGCACCTCACCACTCCACGCACTTGGTTTATGCGTGGTCCGGTACTGCAGATACCTGCCAGTGTAAGTCCACACCTGCGCATTCCACTCTTTTGGCTTTCCATGCACAACTTCCCGCAGTGGTTCTATCTTCGTTTAGTTCGACAGGTATTGCGCCACGATGGCTATTTCGTGACCTATTTCCACCCATGGGAGTTCTATGATCTCAAGTCACATCCGTAGTTTAAGATGCCATTTTATCATCAAGAACCATAGTGGACACGAATTGGAACAGCGTCTTGACCGCTTTTATCAAGGCAATGAAGGCAGACAAGCAGGAGTTTATTACCTACGTAGACTTTGTCAATCGCCAGAAGAAATAAGTTGAATTCCCGCTCTGAATAGCAGACAGCAGGCTAAGTAATGCTCCCTATAAACACCCCAACAAGCAGAATATAAGTTACTATGTTTGCAAAGGCTAACACACAGAGACAAGTCGGATGCCGCTCTTCGGAGGCTTCGCGCCTCCGGCCGCATGGCAAACCACCGCGGTGTTTTTCATAGTCTGCAAGGAAAATGTTGGTACGATAATAATTGGATTGTATATTTGTAGTGCAAACGACAAATGACAAACAATTAGAACCGTACCGATATGCAAAGAAACAAAATTTCCTTTAAAGGACAAAAGATTTACATCGGAATTGATGTGCACGCAAAAACTTGGGAGGTCTGTGTGCTGACCGAGTCGGGTTACAAAGAGAGGCACCCGCAGCAAGCCTCCGCAAAGACGCTCTTGACTTTTTGAAGAAGCATTTTCCCTGATGGCGAGTACCATGCCGTGTATGAGTCAGGCTTCAGTGGTTTTTCCACATACTACGCTCTCAAGGAGTACGGCATCAACTGTGTCGTGACCCATGCCGCAGATGTTCCGACCACCCAGTACGAGGAGGTGATGAAGACCGATAAGGTAGATGCAGCTAAACTTGCGCGCCTTGCGCGCCGGTGACATCCGTCCCATATACATCCGTGAGAAAGAGAATATCGATGACAGGTCAGTCATCCGCATAAGGAAGACCATACAGAAACAACTCCGGCTACAAGGCAAGGGTGAAGCACCTGCTGCACTGCAATGGCGTGGAGATACCTGAGCAGTTCGCAAGACCGGGGACGCACTGGTCAAGGGCTTTCATCAAATGGCTCAAGGAGGATGTCGTGTTGCTTTCCTCCTCAAGATTGTCGTTGGACTTGCTCGTCAAGCAGGTGGAGACGATACGCCGACACTCTTGGATGCGACAAAAATCCATACGAAGGCTTGCGCAGACCAACAGGTATAGGAACAATTACGAGCTTCTGATGTCGATACCTGGCATAGGTGTAAGTGTAGCCAGTGTATACTGGACAGAAATCTACGATGTGAAGAGATCCCTGTAACGAGAACCAGTTCGCCAGTTATCTCGGCCTAATACCGACCCTGTCATAATAGTGGAGAGAAACTGCAAGCGGAGAGAAGACCTTCCGTGGCAACAAGCATCTCGGACCGATGATCATAGAGGCTGCATGGATAGCCATCTATAGAGATTACGGACTGGGAATGGCCTATGCCGATACAAGCAGTCCATGAAACCGCAGGAAGCCATAGTCAAAATAGCGTAAAGATGTCCAACATCATTTTTCTCGGTACTCAAGAATAGTAGGAAATATGAGCCATACAGATGGGATAAAGAATAACATACAGACTTTTTGGACAACTTCATAAAACGACTCCTTTTTCATAATTGATGGACCTTCGGGTGTCATCTCCGATAAGATTGTTGCGTTTTACCTATATTCTGAAGAAGTAAATTGTTGAGCGGATACGTCCGTGTCAACTCATAGAAGTTTGTCTGATAGGTCTGTTGTTCGTAGCCTTTCCATACCCGGTGTTCCCATGCCGGGCTGGTGGCTGTTGCTTCTCAAAGTCATCGTACTAACAAACTTCACGCTAAGTGATTGATAATGAACAGTTAATAAATTACAAATATTTCCCAATTATTTGGAAAGCAACATAGAAGATATGATAAAACTTGCAACGGTCTCTCCTTGTTACAACGAAGAAGAGGTTTTAGAATAGTCAGCAGCACAGCTCATGGAGCTATTCGACGAACTCATCAGTCAGGGAAGGATTTCGATGACTCGATAATTGTGTTTGTCAATGACGGAAGCCGTGACCGAACATGGGAGATTATCCAACAGCTCCACAAGCAACATCCACGGTAAGCATCCAATATTAGCCGCCTTTGCGTGGTCTTCCAGCTTTTATTACCTTTTGCCCGAAAAACTTATGTTTGTACTCAACGAAACAAATGTTTTTTTCGGGTTTGTTGCACTCCTGTGGACATGCGTCAGGGCATCCTTCGCCTGTCCCAAGTGGTCCGCAGCCATGCTTTCAACCCCTTCTGATGGAGTAATCTATGTCTTTCTACAACCGCTCCCGTAACCGAATCAAGTTGCTGCACTGGGAACGCTGTGGTTTTGTCGTCTCATCATAAACAGATGGCACAGGGGTTGCCTGAGTTCTATAATCATACGGGCGAGTACCGGGTTCTATGACCTTCGCTGGGACGAACTGGTACTCTATATTGAAGGTATAAATCCTAATTGCTACCGAAGAAAAAAGATATAATAAATCTTAGTATTTTTGGTAATGTCAGATATTTTTGTATCTTTACATCATATAAAGAACTGATAATATGATGGATACGTCTCGCTGCACAATGATATCTGACTACCATTCTCTAACTCGGGAAGCTGTTATTAAACTTCTTGAGCAAAAGGATGCAGAACTTAAGGATAAGGATGCAGAACTTAAGGATAAGGATGCTGAACTTAAGGATAAGGATGCTGAACTTAAGGATAAGGATGCTGAACTTAAGGATAAGGATGCTGAACTTAAGGATAAGGATGCAGAACTTAAGGATAAGGATGCAGAACTTAAGGATAAGGATGCTGAACTGGAACGAAAGTCCCGTCGCATTCTTGAGCTTGAGCGCATGGTGTATGGTAGGCGCAGCGAGAAACGCCTACCTGAGAGTGCATGCGACTGGACAGGTACGCTTTTTGAGGAACAGTGGGCCAAGGAAGGCTCCCTGGCTCAGGTGGAAGCCCTTCCCATCATCAAGGAGATAAAACAGCAGGCTGGACAACGCAGAGCATCACGCCGCACGATCCGTCCTTCCGGAAAGGGAACGGCCTACGCCTCCTATGTTCCCGAGAACATAGAGCGACAGGTGACGGAGATATATCCGGAGGGTTATGACGCTGAGCGCATGGTTATCATCGGACATGACAGAAGTGAGCATCTGTGCCTGCGTCCCTCATCCTTTTATGTCAGGGTAGAAGATCGCGTCATCTGCCGCCTGAAGGAAGCCCGACCAACGGATGCGAAGGTCGACATCCTAGAAGCCCCCTTGAAAAAGCAGGCGGTGGATTGTTTTGCCGACGCTTCCCTGCTCGCTGAAATCATCACCGCCAAGTTTGCCTATCACCAGCCCGAGTACAGACAATGTGCCTGTTGGAAGGAACTGGGCGTGAACATCCCCACCTCAACCGTCAACAGCTGGGTTCACGATGCCGCCGATGCACTTTATCCGCTTTACAAGATCCAGACGAAGCAGATTCTGCAAAGTCCTTACCTTCAGGTTGACGAAACCAGCGTACAGGTTGCCGACCGCAAGGGAAAGACGCGCAAGGGATACCTGTGGGGCGTGCGTGACGCCATGCACTCCCAGGGCGTGTTCTTCCATTGGAAGGACGGTTCGCGCTCGGGCGCTGTGGCAGATGAGTTGTTCAAGGGCTACCAGGTGCCGCACAGTCTGACGGGTATGAGGCCTACAGCAGGTTTGAGAACGTTCAGGGCATAGTGCTACTGGGATGCATGGCACATGTGAGACGCAAGTTCGAACATCTGGCGGATGACGACAGAAATGCAGCTCACATCATCGAAACGATAGCCACGCTGTATGAGTTGGAGGAAAACCTCAGACACAGAAAGCGCCCACCCGAAGAAGTGGAGGCTGAGCGGAAGGCCAAGGCCTCACCCCATACTGAAGTATCTTGAGACCCTATATGCTGGATGTACACAAACAGTACACCCCAGGCGAAGCTATGGAGAAGGCACTGCGTTATGCCTTCGCCGTATGGATACGCATTGGCAGGTATGTGCAGGACGGACGCTTCAACATAGACAACAATCTCATGGAGCAGGCCATCAGACCCATCACGCTTGGAAGAAAGAACTATCTGTTCTGCGGCAACAATGAGGGAGCGGAGAACAATGCCATCTTCTATACCTTCATGGCGTGTTGCAGGGAAAGCAGACATAGACCCATATGAATGGATGAAGGAAATCCTTTCAAAACCGTTGCTCGACATGACAGAGGAGGAACTCACGAAAATACTACCTTCAAACTGCAAATAACAAACAACCCTTATTTGCTGCCAGACATATAAGGGTTGTTTGTTAGTGGGAAAGACGGCTAATATTGGATGCTTACCATCCACGTATAAAGGGTATCAACCTCGCTCATAACGTGGGTCATCAGAATGCTATCATGGCTGGTATGATGACAGCAAAAGACTGGGCTGATGCTGTTATCACACTCGATGCCGACCTGCAAGACGACTATCAGAAATGTATTCCACAGATGATTGATGCCTTTGAAGAAGGCAATGAGATTGTCTATGGGGTGAAGGTTTCGCGCAAAGCCGACCCAATCTTGAAGCGTATGTCTGCACAAGCATTCTATCATCTACAAGAGAAGATGGGCGTGAACAGTATCTTTAACCATGCCGACTTCCGTCTGATGAGCCGTCAGTCCTTAGAGATACTCTCTGGATATAAGGAACGTAACCTCTATCTGCGTGGTCTCATCCCTTCTATCGGACTCAAGTCTACAACTGTTGACGACCGCATCAGTGAACGTAAAGCTGGTACTTCTAAATACACTTTGCGCAAGATGCTTAGCTTGGCATTGGATGGTATCACGTCATTCTCCGTGAAACCTATTTATTATGTCATCTACCTTGGTATCGCCTTCTTGTTCGTCACCTTATGCATAGGAATCTACGTCATCCACGCTTTCGTCAATCATACAGAGGTAGCGGGCTGGGCTTCGCTCATTCTTAGTATTTGGCTCGTGGGTGCTATGCTGATGATTTCTATTGGTGCGGTGGGAGTTTATATTGCCAAAATATATGAAGAAGTAAAGCAGCGTCCACTTTATAACATCAGTCAAATACTCGATTAATCCCTTCTCACATGGCGATACGCATTAAAGAGCTTTGGCAACGCTGGCGAAAAGACTTCTGGCGACTCTTCCGTTTTGGTATAACGGGCACTATATGTTCGCTTATCCATTATGGAATCTATTGTCTCTTTCTACTCTTTACGAATACTACCATAGCTTATACAGCTGGTTACGGAGTGGGACTTCTTTGTAACTACGGACTTACAACCTACTTTACTTTTAAAGGAAAACCGTCAAAAAATAATGTTGCAGGCTTCGTTGGTAGCCACATACTCAACTATCTTTTAGAAATAGGATTGCTCCATCTCTTCCTTTGGTTAGGTATCAGCAAATGGCTGTCGCCTATCCTTGTGATGGTGATAGTTGTTCCTATCAACTTCGTTTTACTACGTCTTGTGTTTGTAAAAGGGAAGAAGGGTGATGGGTGTTAGGTGATGGGTGTTAAGTGTTGATGGTTGGCAGGATTGGGTGATAGGTGTTAGATGGTGGGTGTTGATGGTTTGCAGGATTGGATGATAGGTGTTGAATGGTGGGTGATAATGGTTTGCAAGATTGGGTGATGGGTGTTGAATGGTGGGTGTTGATGGTTTGTGAGATTCGTATTAGGCATTCGCACCATTGGTGTTAGGCGTCCGCACACATGGTGCGGAGCGTTCGCACGATTGGTGCTAAGCAGTAATACAGCAATAGAAAAGGGAAGAAAAAACTCATCCCCAAGCTCTTTATGATAAGAAAAGGGCTTGGGGATGATGCTTTATACCTTATTATACACCTCAAGAATCTGAGAGGCTACATCTTGATTTCGAATCGTTTCACGTAAACTTGGCTCTTGCTGACTATCTCCTTACGATGCTCTATCGCAGAAAGGATTGCAGCGGCATTGCCGTCGACATCGTCTGGACCTACATAAAGGCAATCAGGACCACCCGCTTCTTCCAAACAACTACCCGTAGCAGCTACAACTGGCAATCCACTTTGTATGGCTTCGATGATAGGAATACCAAATCCTTCATAGCGTGAAGGATAGATGAAAGCCTCAGCCTGATTGTAAATAGCTGCAAGAAGGTCGTTGGGTACACCTTGAAGGAAATGGATTCGGTCGCCAATCCCTAAGCGTTTGATTTCTGCATCGAGCTTTTTCTGATACTTAGTCTGCCGTCCTACGATGACAAGATGTAAGTCGGAAGGTAGCTTTGCCATTGTTCGAATACCCAAAAGGATGTTCTTTCGCACTTCTACTGTTCCTACATTTAATATATAACGTTGTGGGAGTTGATACTTACGGCGGGCTTCCTCAATCAGTGAAGGACTTACCGACTGATTGAAGTGGGTGCTACAACTCTGGTAGACGAGGTCTATCTTATCTTCTGGAAAGTCACCATAATATAAGATGTCACGCTTCGTACATTCGCTAATCGCAATGATACGGCTTGCCTCGCGTAGTGTCTGATAGAACTTCCGCTTATAGAAGAAAACGTCAATAGGGGGATAGAACTCTGGATGACGTAGGAAGATAAGGTCATGAACAGTAACTACACCGGGGATTCCTGCTGCTGCCAAGCCTGAAGGCAGTTCACCCGAAAGACCGTGATAAAGCTCTACCCCATCTACTTTTAGGTCCTTTACCACCCCTTTCACACGCCACCAGTCACGCTGCAGACGGAAACGAAGGTGGTCGGGATAGCAGAACTGCACGTTATCTCGCAGTTCCACCTGATTACGAAGGTCGTCACGTCCAGCATCAGGAGCATAGAGTCGTAAGTTTGTGTCAGGCATCAACGGAGCAAGGTCGTTGATGAGCGTACGCCCATAGCTACCAAGTCCGGTACCGTTTCTTACGATTCGCTTAGCATCATAACCTATTATCTTCTTATTCATGAGCATCAACCTTTTCTATTGGGGTATAGTCCTTTGTACATAACTCATAACAAAGCCACAACCAGAGAATACTGATTGGTAACGCACGTAGGGCATATTGCTGTATGTAATCCTGGCGTATCCACTTCGGAATAAGGTCGCTGTTACCCATACCAGACAATATAAAGACAAACACCATCAGAGCTACAGCCCATTTTCCACGCTTCCATGGCACAACCGTATACCATATACAAGCACCTGTTAATGCTATAATGTATCCGCTTGATTCACTACCTGTACTAAAAAGAATGACAAACATAAGTACAGAGGCGAGTATTGTCTCACGGAAGGCAAGGTTCTTATACTGTGAGAAGCGCAGGTAAGGAAAGGCAAAGAGCGCCATTCCTGGTAGAATTAGCCATAAATCCGAATAGTTCATACAACCTGTTGTACGGCGAACAAGCCCTAAGAGGGAGATATTCTGCGCAATCGAATGAATGTTTTCCGTATTCTTTGCAACAAGGCTGCTGTACCATTCATGATATTGTCCTACGACATAAGCAGGCGAACTGATAGCCATTGGCGCACAAAAGAGTACGACTGACCATATTGTAAGCCACATCAACAATCGCAACTTGTGCCGAGAGAAAAGGAAGAAAGCCAATCCCACGATGCCATAAAGCTTCACCAACGTACCTAAGACAATGAAGAAAGCTGCCCATCCTTCGTGCTCCTTCTCAATAAGAAAGAATGATGAGAGGATAATAGCGGCAATAGCGATGTTGAACTGCTGCATGAATAGAGCTGTCAACAATGTAAATCCGCAGAACCAATAGATGTAAACTTGCTGTGATTTACGCAGTCCTGACCAATAGATAGCCGCAAACAACCACCCTGATAAGAACAAGAGCCATAGCAACATGCCTATCCACTCAGGGAGGATAGCAAAAGGTGCTATGATTAGAGAAAATAAAGGACCATAATGGTTCACATCTCCATACTCTGTAGGATAAGCCGCATAGAGCGAAGTTCCATTTACTGTGTGCCAATAAACACCCCTGAAGATAAGGAAGTTGTTATAACTACGATGAAATTTCAACATACCAACCAACGATAAGATAATCCATATACCAAGGAGTAAACGGCGATTAGAGAGTAGCGGATGACTTAGAAAACGTTTGACTTTATCACTCATATAGTTCCATTAATTGTGTTAATATCCATTTTGTCAATGGCAGTACAAAAGTAGCAATAAAGTATGATATAAGTTCGGCTTTTGAATTATTATTTAAGATGAAACTCAATAGAGTCAACCATCAAGTGAAAATTAATTGATATTTTAAGCTTTTAATGGGGAACTACAAAGTTTGGTAGATATTATTTTTATCATTTTATATCATGACATAGTACAGATAAAAAATAATTTGTATATTTGCGGATATGAATAGTACACAACATATTTCCGTAGTCATCAATACTTACAATGCAGAAGAACATCTAAAAGTCGTACTAGAAGCAGTAAAGGACTTTGACGAGATTGTCATTTGCGACATGGAAAGTACTGACCAGACCCTCGACATAGCACGTTCCTACAACTGTAAGATTATTACCTTTCCCAAAGGCAACCTACGCATTGTAGAACCAGCACGCCAGTTTGCCATCGATAAGGCAAGCTCGCCGTGGGTATTGGTGGTTGATGCAGACGAGATTGTTACTCCAGAACTACGCAAATACCTTTATGAAACTATTCAGAAGGATAACCGCCCCGATGCTATTGCTATCCCACGAAAAAACTACTTCATGGGAAGAATAATGCACAGCAGCTATCCTGACTATATACTCCGTTTTCTCCGACGCGACAAATGCAGTTGGCCTCCAGTTATTCATGCAACCCCTAAGGTAGACGGGAGAATACTTAAGATTCCAGCATCACGCATGGATCTAGCTTTCGAACACCTTGCCAACGATAGTGTTACCAACATTATCAGAAAGAACAACACCTATTCTGACTACGAAGTCCCACGCCGTCGCAAAAAGAACTATGGCTGCATGGCACTCATCTATCGTCCTATGTTTCGCTTCTTTAAGTCTTATTTCATTAAGCGGGGCTGTTTAGATGGTATTCCTGGACTGATTCATGCAGTGTTAGATGCAGGATATCAATTTACCATTGTTGCAAACTATTAGAAGAAAAGAAAACAACAAGTCATATTCTAATGATTGAATGAAAAATAGGTCATGAGAATAAATCGACTTTCTTTCTACTGCGATGGAAAGAATATAGCCATCCCTCCTACTATGCGCTTGAACAGATTTAAGTTCTTACACAGCAATCTATAACGAACATAGTACTTAAAGCCTAACATTTTATATGGAGAAGGAAGTTTTACGGTTTGAATTTCGTGATACTTTCTTCAATAGTTTTTGCTAAAGTCATTATCATAGGGAGAGCGCCAATATCTTTTAGTCCCTTCACTAACGAGTAAATATAAGCAGCATTAAATTGAGAGATATTATCTTGCAGAAAAGAGGATTCTTTAACCAACTCATAACGAGTTATAGTCGCGTTTATATAGTCTATTAAGTTCTGTTTCATATTGTTATGAAGACAACTATTAGCAGACTGCCTGTAATGATAAAGTGGCGTATGTAACATTACGGCTTTATTTACATGACGCATCCAAGCAAATACAGTAGCATAGTCTTCAAATGCACGATAAGGAGCAAACCGTTCTTGTGCTATATCTCTTCGGATAAGCATTGACCACAAATAACTTGCTATCTTATTCTGAAAGGTCAAAAGTAAAGTTTCTTTCTATTTAAAACAATTATAGAATCGTCATCTTTACTTCGCATAATGGTCTTTTGAGGATATTCTTCATAGTAATCGGACACAACAATATCTGCCTCCTGCTCCTTTGCTGTCTTGTATAATCGTTCTAACCAGCATGGCTCCACCCAATCATCACTATCAGCAAATGCTAAATATTCACCTTTAGCCATATCCATAGCTTGATTACGTGCTGACGAAACACCTCCATTAGCTTTATGAAAGACACGTATTCTATTATCTTTATGAGCATAACAATCGCAGATTTCTGCCGATCCATCTGTGCTACCATCATCTATCAACAGCAATTCCCAGTCGCTATATGTCTGATTAATAATGGAGTTTATCAGATTTTCTAAATATTTCTCAGCTTGGTAAACAGGAGTTATTATACTTATCATATCGTAGTCTTATCTCATCGTTAAACATTAAGGTTACTTTTACTTATCATTTGAAAAGGCAATGCAAGAACTTACTGATAATTCTTCTTTTCACACGGAAAGAGAACTGCTCTCTACGACACAGCTTCAGCCACACTCCGATGTGCCACTTATTTGCTTTCAAATCAGTATAAATGTCAGTAACAATGGCATCGTCTATGAATCGTCTAAGCCTGTGTTGCAGGCGTTCAACAATAGCTTTATCTTCACCAGAGACCATTGATTCTGAAAGAAATGAGCGATACCAATCCTCTATCTGTTCCCATAAAAGCACTTTATCCATGGAAGATGATGTATCATTTGATATTTCATATCTACTCTTACGAAACTCGAAACCAATCTTATTGGTATTGGCTAACCCTTTTCTTTTGCCACTACAAAAAGCCGATATACGGTCGGAGTTCCATGCATAATCCAATGGATAATAGCCTCCAACAGCCCTTAAAGCCTCCGTACGATAGAGGAAGTCACCAATGAACGTGCTGCGACGACCATAGCAACAAGCCCACATAAAAGCATAGACCGACTCGTACTCTGCAGCCTCTCGCTGTAATCGGATAGTCTTTCCATGCTCATCAATGAAGGCAACACGCGTGTGATAGATGTCAAGACACGGATATTTCTTCATCAAGTCAATGTAATCAGACAAACAATTGGGCATGAGCTTATCGTCATCTCCCATATTTATAACATACTCTCCACGCACATATCGTAGGCAATCATTCCAATTTTGTACCAGTCCCTTAGCTCCAAAGCCTTGCTTACGCTCGTAGTATCTTATCCTATCATCCTTGAATTGATCCACTATCTGTCTTATATTATAAGGTGAGGCATCGTTTACTAAGATAAGTTCAAAGTCTTGATAGGTTTGGGAAAGAATGCTTTCTATACATTCTTTTAGGAATATTTCTTTATAACAAGGGACTATAATGCTGAACTTAGGCATATCTTAACAGGGTATATCAATTTTCATATTTAATGTAAAACCTTTGTGAAATAAACCAATCGCAGTAGGTTGCGGGCTGCCGTAAGTCGCTCAGCCTTCTTTTGATAGCTTGGTATAGCTTCTATCTGGTCAACATTTGCACTATAATAAGTACTGTCCGAAACGGACGTATCTAAGAGGTTCTTACCCATCTTGAAATACTTTGTATTATGGAAAGCAAAAGGAGCCAGCGTTGCTAAGATATCGTCATGGCTTCCCCATCGATTAGTTAGCTTGTTATAAGCCTCCTTGCGCAGGTAAGGTGGGAGATAAACATAGAGCGGAACGGAATGTTCATACCGCTTATCGATTACATCATGATTAAGAATAACGCGCACGTTATGGTCACCTGTGATAACAAGTATCGTATTCTTTGCTGCTGCAGAGGCTTTGAAGCGATTGAGAAAATCGTTCAGCGCTTTGTTATAATAGCGGAATCCAGTGAGATACTTATCCAAAACCTTACGATTATGCTCTGCAAAACACTTCTTACCATAGAAAGAATCGGGCAAAGGAGGAAGTTTCAAGTCCTTTGGGAACTCAAAAGGTGGATGATTTGTCGTCGTCATCACAGTTATCATCTGCCGTTTCTTTGATGGTTTATTTAACTTATCTAACAACGCTTGGAAGAGGTATTCATCGTAAACACCAATACTATTATAAGTCGCATAAGGATAGTCTTTCAAGAGAAAGAACTTATCGTAGACTGCATTAAACTGCTGGTGAGGCAATGCTTCAGCACAGTTCTCCCACGCAGCATCCATTCCCGACATAAACATCGTTGTATAGTTGCTGGCTTTGAAAGGTAAGGCAATCGACGTAGGAAGCGTATTGAAACGATAAGATGAAGTAAAGAAGTGTGGAAAAGGAGTAGACACAAAGAGGTTTTCAAGCGAATTTATCGTACCATTCTGAACCGATTGGAAGTTGCGGAAAAGCAAATCTTCTTTGAAATGACGGTCCAAACCGAAGTTCATCTCCGCATCCTTCTGTTGGAGATTGAACAGATAATTACTCCAACTCTCGCTATAAATAATTACAACATTAGGCTGTGGTTGCTTTAAACTGTCACCCACTTCTGCGAATAATGCGCGCTGCAAGGCTGTTAGCGTGTCGTTCTTTACTATCTTTATCTGCCCATCGGTATAAACATCTAATGCTTCTTGCAGACTCTTAAACTTATATTGTGCTAATAAGTCATCTGTACTCTCAACCTTAAAGGCCTTAGCTTTCTCTTTACAAGCCTTCTTCAACATGTAGATAGCATTGGGAACAAGGTCGTTCAGAAGCTTCTGATTTGATACAAAGGTGTCTTCTATCTGCAAAGGGAAACGCCATACCGACCCACGCATACCAATAACTACAAAAGCAATATACAGTAAGATGATAACCGAAAGTTTAATAAGTTGACAGCGTGAAGTCTTCTGACCGCTTAAAGAACAGTTCGTTTGACGAGCCAACACCTTATCTGATTCTATTCTACGAATGACATAAAGGATCAATAATGAGAGGAAAAGGAAGGCTAAACCTTCATAAACACAATGGTATTCTTCCCATATAGCCTGTATCAAACTCATTGGTCCTTCATTGAAGAAATCAAAGAAAGTGAGGTTAATATGGCTATTGAAATTAGAAAAGAAGCCCAAATCTATACCGCTGAGTGCCAGTATAAGAATGTTGACAATAGCGTAATAAACCTTACGAAACGGCTCAATACACGATCAGTCCACGGCTTACGAAGGGCTGCAAAAACAAAGGTCAGAACCGTTGGAAGCAACAAAACGTAACAAACTACCTGCATATCAAAACGCAGGACATTGAAAAGTAAACGTGGAAGAACAGTTAGGTTGCTGCCTATAAGACCCATCGGAACAAACGCAATAGCAAAGCAAATGCGAACAAAAAATAGGATAACAAGGATGACAGCAGAGTGCTTTAGCAGATATGTTAAGTTCTTATACATTATTTCTTATTACTTATTTCGGAGTTTGTTCTTACTTATTTCGACTTTAAAATAGAATGTTTTCTGTAACAACAGAGCATCGAGAGTCATTGTTTTTATCGTTATTTCTACTCCTGTTATGTATCGTAAGTAGTCTTCTCAACAGCTTGTGGCTATTTTTTTTTCATGTAAATAAATCTTTTTCTTCATGACAATAAATATTTATTTTTCATGAAAATAATTCTTTCTTTTCATGAAAATAATTCACTAACAGAAGTCGATTGAATGACCATACACTACGGAATATTGATGAACTATTACTGTTTTCTTATGTTATTTACAGCTTCCAAGACTATAGGATATTTCGAAAGAGATTATCAAAGTAGTCAAAGCAATCCTCTTGTAAGGGCTTGTTGATATCTTTAATCCAATACAATGGAGTGTTACGATACATTGATGCAACGAGTGTAAACGTACTCGGTGGACCGATTAGATAGTCGCAATGAGAAAGAAGGCACAGGTCCTCTCCCGGATTACCTTGTGGAAAGACGACATTTTCTTGCCCAAAGCCTCGCTATAAGCTTGCTTATTGAGTTTTGGATCATTGCCACAAATATAGATTACAACACGCTTATTAGGATGAAGGAGGATAAATTGGCGGATAATATTAATCATCTGCTTATCGTCATAGAGAAATCTACCATCATTCCATGTGGCATAATCACCACGACGGATATGTACACCCAATCTGATGATACCCTCTTTAGACGATGTTTCCAACAATGAAGTAACCTTGCTTTCTATGTGAGAATCAAAGGCAAATAAGGATAATATCTCTGACTTATACTGTAAGAAAAGGTCATACCAACGAGCAAACCAGCCCTCAGCAACAAGACATCCACGCCTCATTGCATTTTCCTTTTCAGTTAAATTTTCGTCAGGTGTATCAAATGTGACGGTAGGTATAAGCTTTAATTTGGCTGCATACTTTGCAAGAAGATAAACAAAAAAGTTATGCCAATGAGTCCTACAGATATAAAAGTACTGATACTTGTAAGCAAATCGCATTGAAACCGTCTTCCGATTGTTCGCCCTTGCCCAAGCATACAGATGTCCATATTGCAGGATGTTATTACACATCCGCCCTTTATCTCTTACAAAAATCATTCCTTATCTTTTTTCCTTATAATCTCATCCAGTGGCTCTAAACTTACTCTTCCAGTCTTCTCATCATAGCGTAAGTTAAACTCTTCGCGCGTACGCTTCCATCTTTTATGACTCCAAAGATAAAGTTCTGGCTGTCGACGGATAGTTTCTTCTAACAACTGAAAGTATTTATCGGTTATCTCCCAATCCTTATATTTTGCTGGTTCAGTGGTTATCAACTTGAATCACACTGATAATAGCCTCTTCGCACACGTGAAACATCACCATAGAAAACCGCTTGTCCAGTCTTCTTTACGATACGTTCACTACCTGTTAAGACGGGTGTATCATGGTTTAAGAAGTCTACCCAATGATGAATATTATTCCAGAAAGGTGCCTGATCAGCGATATATCCAATCACAATAGGTTGCTTCTTCTGGCGATAAGAAACTACTTGTCGCAGTGTCTCTGCCATTGGAATACAAAGTGCATGATGTTTTTCACGTACAGACTTGAAGAGTTTATCAAATCGTTCGTTCTTCAACGGATGATAAACTTGGCAACACTGTGCCTTCTCAGAAACCCATAAAGGTAAGGATGTTATTAACTCCCAATTACCATAATGTCCCAGATAGACAGCACAGGATACTCCTTTTTCAAGCAACTCGTTCATTTCTTCTATTCCTGTGAAAACCATCCTCTGACGAAGTTCACGCTTACTCATATTGAGAAGCTTGATAGTTTCGACAAGATAATCACAGAAATAATGATAAAATTCACGCTCTATACGCTGCAATTCAGTCTCATCTTTCTCTGGAAAACTGTCCTTGAGGTTCTTCCAAATAACCTTATGACGATACTTTACAACCTTTCCGACCAAAAGATAAAGGCAGTCAGAAAAGACATAAAGTAGGCTCATTGGCAACAAAGACATCGTATACCAAAAGGTATATGATAGTGCGTAAGCAATATAAGAAAGTCCTTTTTTCATTTTATAAGAAGTCTATCTATCTTCAATGATATTACTTATATCTCCTGCATATCATGCAGTTTCTTATAGTAGCCTTCGATATCCATAAGCTCATCGTGCGTTCCCCGCTCTACAATCTCCCCTTCATGCAGCACGCAAATCTCATCGCTATTCTTGATAGTAGATAGGCGGTGCGCTACAGCTATGGTCGTACGCGTCTTCATAAGCTTATAAAGGGCATCCTGTACAAGGCGCTCACTCTCTGTATCGAGGGATGATGTTGCTTCATCGAGGATGAGGATTGGAGGGTTCTTAAGGATAGCACGCGCAATACTTACACGCTGACGCTGTCCACCAGAGAGACGTCCACCACGGTCACCGATGTTTGTGTCGTATCCTCGCTCACTATGCATGATAAACTCATGAGCGTTGGCAATCTTCGCAGCTTCGACTATTGCCTCGTCTGTAGCATTGACACCGAAAGAGATGTTGTTCTTGAAACTATCGTTGAAGAGGATTGCCTCTTGGTTTACATTACCAATAAGCTGGCGGAGATCGTGTACTCCTAAATCCTTAATATTGATTCCGTCAATAAGAATCTCACCTTCCTGCACATCGTAGTAACGTGGGATGAGGTCGAGCAAGGTAGACTTTCCGCTACCGCTCTGTCCTACCAAGGCAACAGTCTTACCCTTTGGAATAACGAGGTTAATATCCTTCAATACCCAATGGAGTTCTGGCTTGCCCTCATCGTCCTTACCATCTGTATAAGCAAAGCTGACATGTCGGAACTCTATCTCATGTTCGAAGCTATCAATATGCACTGGTTTCTCTGGGTCATTAATCTTCACTTCTGCCTGTAGAATCTTGTCAATACGCTCCATTGAGGCAAGTCCTTTAGGAATGTTATAGCCTGCACGAGAGAATTCCTTCAATGGATTGAGAATGCTATAGAGGATAACAAGATAGTAGATAAAGGTAGGACCGCTGATAATTGGTGATTCGCCCAAGACAAGGGTACCACCAAACCAGAGTACGACAACAATCATAACCGTTCCGAGGAACTCACTCATCGGATGTGCTAACTGCTGACGAATGTTCACACGCATGATGTCGCTGCGGTATTCTGAGTTGATTTTATCAAAGCGTTCGTTCATCATTCCTTCAGCACAGAAGGCTTTGATGACTCTTAATCCGCCTAAGGTCTCTTCCACCTGACTCATCGTATCACTCCACAACTTCTGTGCTGTCATACTATTCTGCTTTAGCTTTCTACCAACAAAGCCCATAAACCATCCGAAGATGGGTACAAAGATGAGCGTGAAGAGTGTCAACTGCCAAGAGATAACAAGTAGCGTGGTAAAGTAAATGATGATAAGAACAGGGTTCTTAAAGAGCATGTCGATAGATGACATAATAGAGTTGTCAACCTCTTGGACGTCACCACTCATACGAGCAATGATGTCTCCCTTCCTTTCCTCACTAAAGAAACCTAATGAAAGGGATGTAATCTTCTCATAGAGTTGGTTACGAATGTCACGCACTACGCCTGTTCGGATAGGAATGATTGATGCAGAAGAAAGGAAATAGGCACCAGTCTTTAGGAAAGTCATAAAAGCAAGAATCAAACCGATAGCCAACAAGACGGTTGTTGGTCCCCAACTGGTGATGTATATCTGCGTGTAATAATCTGCATTGTTCGATAGTACCTCCTTGAAAGAGCCTTCGCTCCAAGACATTGCACGCATTGCACCCGTTCCTGCATCTACCTTAAAAAGAATCTGAAGGAGAGGGATAAGGGTTGCAAAGGAGAATATATTGAGAAAGGCTGACAATATATTAAAAATAATTGACAGCACAAGATACTTCTTATAGGGTGGTACGAACCTGCGTAAAACGTGTATGAATTCCTTCATAGGTATATTATCTACTTATCCAATTTTCTATTTCTATATCTGGAATCCTGCTTAAATGTTTCACATTATCCGTAACGAGTACACAGTTATGTGCTACTGCAGTTGATCCTATCAGTAAGTCAAAGTTATCTATCAATAAACCTTGCCTACGTAATATAGCCTTATTTTTACCAAACAATGATAGAGCATTAAATACTGGAACTATCTCAAATAATCTCTCCAAAGTATTAATTTCTCTGAAATGCTTCTGTAGGTTAGCATTATAAGCCCCATAATAAAGCTCTGCTATCGTAATCTCAGAAAGCACACAACACTCTATTCCTATCTCTTCTATTTTATCTGAGATATGATAACGACCATGCAATAATTCAATGCAGATATTGGTATCCAACAAATACTTATTTCTCATCAAACATCATAATCTTATTCATATCATCGGACTGACGCCCCTCCTGTATACTCAACTTCATAGTATCAATATCAACATCAGACCATGAACCAGCAAGACTACCGAGCAAATCAAGTTTCTCTTTATGCTCCAGCTTTGCTTCCTCTTCTTTTGCTTCATGAATAAGTCGCTCACCCAGCCAACGTTTGACCCTCGGAGAGAGTGACATTGAGTTGACGAAGTTCAGGAAACTTCCAATATTGATAACTGCATCCATACTACTTCTTATTTAAATTCCTATGTGCAAATATAAGTATAAATAGTAAAACCGCAAAATTGTTTTGCGGTTTTATCTTTTTATATAAACTATATTTACACTTCTTCTCCAAAGAGTGTAGCACTGGTTGAGCCTGTGATGCGTACACGGACCGTCTCACCAATATGATGATTGCCACGTGGCATGACTACAGCCTTGTTCTGTGGAGTACGTCCCATCAGCTGTTCACGACTACGTTTTCCAAAGCGTTCGATGAGGATATCAAACTCTTTGCCCTCGTCTTTCTTGTTCTGTTCGGCTGAGATTTCGGTCTGAAGGCGAATCAACTCATTCAAACGACGAATCTTCTCTTCCTCTGATACATTGTCAGGGAGGTGCTTTGCGGCATAAGTACCTGGTCGTTCAGAGTACTTGAACATAAAGGCTGAATCGAAGCCTACCTCTCGCATCAATGAAAGCGTTTGCTGGAAGTCTTCTTCTGACTCATTATGATAACCGATGAAGATGTCAGTTGTCAATCCACAATCAGGAATAAGACGACGAATAGCAGCCACCTTCTCAAGGTAATCCTCACGAGTATATTTACGATTCATCACCTTCAGCACGCTATTACTACCGCTCTGTGCAGGGAAGTGGATATGATTACAGAGGTTTGGTTCGGTAGCTACCGCCTCAATGATATCCTCTGTCATATCTTCTGGGTTTGAAGTCGTGAAGCGCACACGCATATCTGGTACGCTCTGTGCCACCTTATGCAACAATTCTGCAAATGAAACACCATTCTCTGGACGCTTACCATTAGGCAACAAGCCGTATGAATTGACGTTCTGACCTAAGAGTGTAACCTCCTTAAAGCCCTTATCGTGCAAGTCTTTAACCTCTTTCAAGATACTCTCTACATCACGAGAACGCTCACGACCACGTGTGAAAGGTACGATACAATAGTGACAGAAGTTATTGCAACCACGCATGATACTAACAAAGCCCGACACTCTATTGCCACCAATACGCTGTGGGATAACATCACGATAGGTCTCAGTGGTAGAGAGTTCGATATCCAAAGCATTCGTACCGTTCTCACACTGTGCTATCATATCAGGCAAGTTGAGGTAGGAGTCTGGTCCACACACAAGGTTGGCATGGTGATTTTTGAATTAAGTCGTCTCTTACTCGCTCTGCCATACATCCCTAACACGCCCAAGATAAGGTCGCGCCCTTTCTTCTGCTCAGCGTGCAAAGCCTCTAAACGATTGTATATCTTGTTCTCTGCGTTCTCACGTACAGAACAGGTATTAAGGAAGATTGCGTCTGCTTCATCCTCATTCTCACATACGTCATAGCCTGCCATCTTCATGACTGAAGCCACGACCTCAGAGTCTGCCACATTCATTTGGCAGCCGTATGTCTCAATATATAGTTTCTTCATTCTGTTGTTATCTCGAAAAAAATTTAGCATGCAAAGATACTAAATTTATCGCATACAACCGAAAAACGTTCTGACTATTTGAGTCTTATGGCGTGCTAACACGGTCTTTTTATCTAAATTAAGTCGCTTGATAAACATTTCTCATACAAGTTTTTGCCAGTGATATATCATTCCTTTTTATCATGATGATTATGACGCATCTTACTTATATTCAACCAATGTGTTAAGGCTCAACACGAGTGGTGCGAAGGCTTAGCACATATGGTGCGGAGGCTTAGCACCACACGTGCGGAGGGATGAACATCCGACAGTATATCACCAACATAGGTTCAACTTATTATCAAGAAGGACTATACAAACGGCATTTAGGTTGATCAGATAGTAAGATTTGCAAAACTTACAAACTCGTTTACGCCCTTTATCGGATATTTTCCGTACCTTTGCAGACTGATTAGACACATTCACAATAAATAAAGGATAGCTACAGGTCAGTAAAAGCATAGAGATAAGTAGGCTAAAGGTTACTGATAAACTCAATGCCTAATAACTGCCTGGTAATGAAAATAAAACAATGAACAAGAATACAAATGATTTTGAGATAATGGCACCTGTAGGCTCACGAGAGTCACTCGCAGCTGCCATCAATGCCGGAGCTAACTCTGTTTACTTCGGTATCGGAAAGCTGAATATGCGTTCGCATTCAGCTAACCACTTCACCATCGACGACCTCAAAGAGATTGCCGAGACCTGTAACGCAAAGGGAATACAAACTTATCTGACTGTAAACACTGTCATCTATGGCGAGGATATTGAGACTATGCACGAGATTATCGATGCTGCTAAGGCTGCAAATATCACCGCTGTCATCGCCAGTGACGTTGCTGTAATGATGTATTGCCGTCAGGTGGGGGTTGAGGTTCACCTCTCAACACAGCTGAATATCTCTAATATTGACGCCCTAAAGTTCTACGCTCAGTTTGCTGATGTTGCCGTATTGGCACGCGAGCTGAACATGGATCAGGTAAAGGAGATACACGAACAGATTATCAAACAGAATATCTGTGGACCAAAGGGACAGCCTATTCGTATCGAGATGTTCTGCCATGGTGCCTTCTGTATGGCAATTTCGGGCAAGTGTTATATGAGTCTTCACGACTCTAACCGCTCTGCCAATCGTGGTGCTTGTACTCAGATATGCCGTCGTAGCTATACGGTTACAGACAATGAGACTGGCAATCAGTTAGAGATTGACAACAAATACATTATGAGTCCAAAGGACTTAAAGAGTGTTCGCTTCATTGATAAGATGATGGATGCTGGTGTACGTGTGTTTAAGATTGAGGGGCGTGCGCGTGGACCAGAGTATGTTCACACCGTTGTGAGCTGCTATAAGGAGGCAATAGAGAGCGTACTCGATGGTACCTTCACCGAAGAAAAGAAGGACCAGTGGGACGAACGACTCTCAACAGTCTTCAACCGTGGCTTCTGGGATGGCTACTATCAAGGTCAGAAGATGGGCGAATGGACAAAGGATTATGGCAATAAGGCTACAGAGAAGAAGGTGCTCATCGGTAAGGTGATAAAGTATTTCTCTCGTCTTGGCGTAGCTGAGGTGGCTGTTGAGGCTAACACCTTCGTAAAGGGAGAGAAGCTTCTTATCACTGGTAACAGCACTGGCGCTATGTTCCTCAATGCTGAAGAAATCCGTTACGACCTCAATCCTGTTGATAAAGCAGAACAAGGTTGGCGCGTTTCTATCCCTGTACCGGACAAGGTGCGCCCGAATGATAAACTGTTTAAGTTAGTAACAAAATAAATTAATAATTCAGAATTCACAATTCATAATTATGATTAGTGTTAATTCAAAATTCATAATTCACAATTCATAATTATGATTACTATGGTAATTCTGATTAATATTCATAATTCACAATCCAAATTCACAACGATGATTACTTCTATTGGTTAATATATATGGTAAATAACAATATAGTAAATTGCTTGTAGCAATAAACTCTACCAACAAAGGTAATCATAATTATGAATTTTGAATTATGAATTCTGAATTAAAATAAGGCAATTATGACAATAAACGAAGCACAAGATGCAGTAATTGGTGAGTTTGAAGACTTCACTGATTGGATGGATAAATACCAAATGCTCATTGACTTGGGTAACGAGTTGGAGCCATTAGAGGAACAGTATAAGAACGAGCAGAACCTTATTGATGGTTGTCAGAGCCGTGTATGGCTGCAGTGTGACAACGTAGATGGTAAACTTATCTTCACTGCTGACTCTGATGCACTCATCACAAAGGGTATCATTGCCCTTCTGATACGTGTGTTAAGCAATCATACTCCACAAGAGATTATCGATGCTGACCTGTATTTCATTGACAAGATAGGTCTCCGCCAGCATCTCTCACCTACACGTAGCAACGGCTTGCTATCTATGGTGACGAAGATTAAGGCGTACGCTGTAGGGTTTAGTTTGCAGTAAGAAAAGCCTTTCCCCAACCCCTCCGAAAGGAGGGGAGTGCAGATAACAAAGGGACATAATATATGCTTTGTTGACATACTATTTTTTTATAAAGAGCCTACAAAGAACTCTCCACAACATAGGGGTATCTCGAAGTATTCTACGCCCTCTCCCTATGGGGGAGGGGAAGGGGAGGGCTGGTAGTAGATGGACGGTCTTTATTATTTTATGAGAAAACTACGCACAATAGAAATGAATAGGCTTTCCCTTGAAGAGTTCAAGGAGGCTGATAAACTGCCACTCATCGTTGTATTAGACGATGTGCGGTCGTTACATAATGTGGGAAGTGTCTTCCGTTCGGCTGATGCTTTCCGTGTGGAAGCTGTCTATCTATGCGGTATTACCGCCACACCTCCTAACGCAGAGATTCATAAGACAGCACTTGGTGGTGAGGACTCAGTTGACTGGCGTTACTTTGAACGTACAGAGGATGCCATCGAAGAACTCCATCGTCAAGGCGTATTCGTGTATAGCGTAGAACAGGTGGAAGGCTCAACAAAGCTACAAGACCTCAACACACAGAACCCAACCAACCATCAACACCCAACACCCAACACCCAACACCCATCCCCTCGCTACGCTATCGTCATGGGTAATGAGGTGAAAGGTGTAAAGCAAAGTGTCGTGGATATGAGCGACGGCTGTCTTGAAATTCCACAATTCGGCACCAAACACTCACTGAACGTAAGTGTAACAACCGGTATTGTTATTTGGGAGTTTGCGCGTCAGCTACTTATAAAGTAGGTTTCAAACAACTGACGACATAAGATATTGGGGGCAAATATGCCCCCTTTTTAATTTTAAATCACATGAAAATAGCCTGCATAAGTGGGAATAAAGCAGTAGTAGAGTTCACTTTCTGCGAAATTATTTTTCATGAAGAAAAATAATTATTTACGTGAAAAGAAATATTTATTTTCATGAAGAAAAAGAATTATTTTCATGAAAATAAATTATAAGCCTTGCAATGTTTGACCGCTTATTATTGTGGATAGGATTTGCTAATACGCATATTTCCACTACCCTTCATGGTGTATAAATCCTTAAAATCATATTTTTACAAGCAATCTTCTTGCTTGTTTTTCAAATATTACATACCTTTTGTGAAATCGAAATCAATATAGAAGGATGGTATCATATTAAAGCTATGATATCTAAAAACGACTTAACTTAAAACTAAAAATGAATGGATTATGAAGAAGGTATTATTGTATCTACTTGCTTTACCAGTAGTTATGTTGCTATTGGCAAGCTGTCATTCTGAAGAAGATGACTTTATTGATAGGCCTGATCCGAAGAGTTTGATTATTAAAGGGGTTGCTAAAACGCCAGACGGACAGCCAATTCCTAACATAGAAATAAAGTTGGATTATATGATTATGTCTGATATTTATTCTACTAAGGTTTATCATAAGGCCAAAGCAACGACGGATAAGGATGGTAACTACATAATGTTTTTTTCAACTTAAACGACAAAGAAATAAAGTCTTTGACCACTGATTCAGCTGAAGTAGGCACCGTCTGCTCTCTACAGATGACGTTGGATTTGAGTAAGTTGGATGACAAAGTGTATCTATTACCTACTGATATCACAGCAGTACATCCGTTGAGTGAGAAAAAGATCTTCTATTCGTATTATATAATGCCGGGTCGTTTACAGAAAGGGCAGGTGTATGAGCAGAACATATTCATCCCTCGCAAGCAGCTTGTGAAGGTAAGGATAGAAACGAATGGGACTATTAACGAGAAGGATAGCTTTGCCATTTGTAATAAGGTCTGGTATGGTATGGAGAATCAAATACCGGAGGATTTTAATCAAGCAAGAGGCTATTTAAACTTTTACCAACCCGTGAAACTGAAGAATACACATAGTCAGACGGTGGAGATCTCATGTGCAGTTGAGCAGAACAGTAAGCTTAGCTTGTATCGTCTACCATATGGAGAGTATAATTATAAGGAGTATTCTTCGGAGGTTGAGGTCCCTGTGATGCAGGCAGGAGGTGAGTTGATACTTAGGACGCATTAGGCTTATTCTGTGGCTGTTAAGGCTTAGTAGGGCTGCTCTCGTGGGTATAGAAACAAAAATAGGGGCTGAGTGCTCAGTCCCTATCACCTTTGTATTGTATTTGTCTTAAATAGCTCGTAGCACCACAGCAATGGTCTTCATGCGCACATAGTTCTCACTTAAGAACATAAAACCATGGTAGCGATTGGCTGTTCCCCAGCTATTCTTGCAGAGGAAGAAGCGTCGACCGTGCTGGTCGTGGGCCAATCCAACGATTTCCATGACGTGATCATCGGTTGTGCGATGCGCTTCAAAAAGAAGCCTGTCGACGCTCTGCTGTCACCTTTTATCTTCATGTTTCAACACAGCAAAGCCATTTCCAAATAAGAAACCAGGGCTCTGATATGTCGCCTTCCCAGCACACTGGGATGTCCTGCACGTAAACTCTGAACAATGCGGTTCATCATCGTGTCGAGTGGAACATTGAGGAAAGTGTTATGAAAGTAATTATCAGGTACTTCCAAAGGGAAGCGTTGTCCGTAAGGATGATGTGTGAAACTGGTTAGTGCTATGTACTCATCATCAGTGCATACGCTATGTGCAAACTCTAATGGAGTGTATAATGCGACCTAACATAAAGACCTGATTTGGTAGTGGACCGATGTACTTATCCAATAGTTTCTCCGTATCATTGCCCTTATCCAACTTACGACAAAGAACGTTATAGTCCATATCTGGCTTATGACGATAGGCATCATAATGCTGCAAACCGTAGGTTTGTATAAGGTCGAGTGCCATAGTACACATGCCACGCGTTGTGATACCAGCCTCCTTCTGAACAACCTTATTAGGAAGTAAACGACGACGATTTGCCTGCTCACTAAGGTACATACGTGCCACATAGTCAGGACTTAGGTTTACAGAATCACCCCGCATAATATGCTCTGTCTCAAGGGTTGCAAGCATGGCATAGACCCAGCAGAGCGAACTCGACCCTTGATCTTTCACTGGGGTAGTAGGAAGACGCAGATCAACAGTGAACTTTCTCCTCTGGAATATCGATCCCTACTCCGTTGCTGCCCACAGCTTATTAACACAAAACATGTCAAGAATATAAAGATACTTTTCTTCATTCTTCAATTCAATATTACCGTTTCTGTTTTGCACTTGGTTCTTGATAATGCAGCATTATCCCATAACCAGCACTAAAAACAATCGCTAAGTTAACTATAGAACATTTGTCTTAACTCCTCTCACTCCCTTTCACTCCTTAACTCCTTCGTCTCTACTCTCCCTCAATACTCCACCATCTTGGTCCAAGCCTCAGCCACTTCCTTGTCTAATGGTGGGACAACAGCAGGGATAGAGAAGGTCCAAACGCTGTTCTTCTCTTTCTTAATACGTTTGAGTTCACTCTCAGTGATAGTCATACGATCCGACACATAGAACTCACTCCACACGTCAATTCGTTCGTCATCGTCCTCTCCACGATAGTGAGCAAAGAAGGTTTGATGCTTCTGTGAGGCAAGGAGAAGATTGTTAGAGAGGTAACTCTCGCTCTCATCATACTGTGTCATCCGAGCCACGATACCATACATACGCAGCTGACTCATGTCTATTTCGTGCTTTGGTTGACCAACGAGTTCGTCCATCTCAAGGGTTGTCACAACCTCTATCTTCCCATTAATCTTCCGCTTTTCCTTACTTATCTTACCGCATTTATCAGCCCATCGGTACACATCTCCATTGTTACGAGTGGAGTATTCCTCGCTGTCAATACTCTTAAGGAGCGTCTGCCGTTCCAGATTAGGTAATGAAATACGCACAAAGGTATCATCACCATTGGCTTTCGGAGCCTTACGACGACGCTCACCAAGGAACTTCCGTTCAACAAAAGGTGAACCCTTCTTCCCTTCTGAAGCCTCAGCAGCAGTGTCAGAAAGCGGTATATAAAACTCCATCATACCATCAATGAAATAGCTAAGCATGGAGTTTGTGCTCTGATAGACACGATAATAGCCTTTCAGACGGGTGTATTGTCGTTCCTGCGCCTGCGTATTCACGATTGCAAGAATGAGTATTATAGAGAGCAAGAAACTACGTTTCAACATTTCTTTTAGGGTTTATATGAGTGCAAATTATATGTATTCCATTAGGATACCCCACACGGCTATGATATGACAAATGCTGCCTGCAAGGACAAAGAAGTGGAATACTGTGTGCATATACTTACGCTTGTTGAGCGAATAAAACAGTGCTCCGGTGATATACATGACTCCTTCTGCAAAGATCCAGACGAGCGATTGCGTTTCTAAAGCATCGACTAATGGTTTGAAAGCGACCAATACAGATAGTCCCATACCAATGAATGTCAACGTTTCTAAGTTACTATGGTCACGCAGTTTACGGAAGGATGAGATGGTGCCAAGTATTGCACAGAGCCATACAAAGGCAAACAAGCCCCAGCCCCAAGCACCTTGATTGCGCAAAGCTATCAGTGTTATGGGCGAATAAGAACCTGCTATATGCCAATAGATAGCGGCATGGTCCCACTTTCTCAACCGTTCTTTCCATACAGAATGGGCAGAGAGGGCATGATAGACAGTCGATGTAATATAACTGAAAAGCATCCCAACAAGATATAATATCACACCCGCTGTTGCCCAACCAGACCGCTCTTAGAGCACCAAACAAGGAAAATCGTACCGAACACTACGCCCAGTACGATTCCTCCACTATGACTCCATGAGTTCCATAGTTCCTCTTTGTGTGAAAAGAATATCTTTCGTCTCACCTTGATAACTACTTTCTTCTGCGGCTCTTGCTACCACGCTTGCTGCTCTTTCGGTCGTTCTTCCTATTTACAGCATACTCAGCAGCAGTCTGCTTAGCCTTTAATGGGCGACCATCATCAAGTGCGAAGTCGAGTTGTCTACGCTCTAAATCAGCCTTAGCCACCTGAATGCGGATAGGATCACCAAGCTGGTAGACGTGGTGACGACGACGACCAACAAGACAATAGTTCTTCTCGTCGAAGTCGTAGTAGTCATCATCGAGGTCACGCATTGGTATCATACCCTCGCAATGGTTCTCATCTATCTCCGCATAGATACCGAAACTCTGAATACCAGATATGTGTGCATCATAGCATTCACCGATATGCTCGCTCATAAACTCAACCATCTTATACTTGATAGAGTCGCGTTCTGCATTCTGTGCAACGAGTTCCATGTCTGAACAATGCTCACAAAGTTCCTCGTAATGTTCCTTATTAGCCGAGCGACCACCGTTCTGGTAGCGTGTTATCAAGCGATGAACCATCGTGTCAGGGATAACGACGAATAGGCGAGGTAAAGTGGGTGTAATAATCAAAAGCAAGTCCGAAGTGACCGATGTTATGCGTAGTATACTTCGCTTTCATCATCGAACGGAGTGCAATCGTCTGTATCACCTTCTCTTCACGTTTGCCTTGTACCTCGTCCATCAGCTTGTTCAATGCCCGAGCAGTAGCTCCCTTCGTGCTTGCAGACTTGAGTTTATAACCGAACTTGGCTGTAAATTCACGCAAGTTCTCGAACTTCTGTGGGTCAGGATTGTCATGAACACGATAAGGAAGGGTCTTTGCTTTCTTGCCTTTCTTCACGATTCCGACGCTTTCTGCTACTGTCTTATTAGCCAAGAGCATAAACTCTTCAATCAACTTGTTGGCATCCTTTGATCGCTTAAAGTAACAACGGATTGGCTTACCCTTCTCATCAATGTCGAAGTGGAGCTCTTCTGAATCGAACTTCACACTTCCTGCCTTCATACGACGACCACGAATCAACTTTGCAAGACGGTCGAGTGTAACGATTTGTTCGGCATTCTCGCCTTTATATCCAGCCTTTCCTGGGTCAGGAGCAGGCTCGCCCGTACCGTCAACAACGCCATTGTCTTCTAATATCTGCTGTGCCTCTTCGTAGGCATAACGACGGTTTGACTTGATAACCGTGTGCACAATGCGGTAAGCCTTTACGTTTGCTTCATCGTCAAGGTTGAATATACAACTGAAAGCAAGCTTCTCTTCGTCTGGACGGAGCGAACAGATAAAGTTACAAAGACGCTCGGGAAGCATCGGGATAGTGCGGTCTACAAGATAAACTGACGTTGCACGCTGTTGGGCTTCACGGTCGATAATATCTCCTTCCTTGACATAATGCGACACGTCAGCGATATGTACGCCCACTTCCCACAGTCCACTCTCTAACTTTCGGATAGAAAGTGCATCGTCAAAGTCCTTTGCGTCACGTGGGTCTATCGTACAAGTCCATACGTCACGGAAGTCTTCACGTTCCGCATAGTCCTGCGCTGTAATCTCAGCACTTATCTTCTCGGCAGCATCCTCGACACGTTTTGGATACTTATAAGGCAATCCATACTGTGCAAGGATGGTATTCATCTCTACATCATTGTCACCAGCTTCACCCAAGACGTCCACGACTTCGCCCACAAGGTTCTTATGATCGGCATCAGGCCACTTAGTAATCTTCACCAAAGCACGGTCGTCCGTCTTTCCTCCTTTTAGTTTCTTCTTAGGGATAAGGATGTCATGAATAAAGAGATTCTCCTGAGTTACAAGAAAGGCAATGTCCTTCTCGACCCGCAACCTTCCAACGAAGGTGTCTTTCTTCCGTTGCAGTATCGCGATGACCATTGCCTCTTTTATATGATTCTGACGGCGTGCCATGAACTGAACTCTCACTTGGTCGCCATTCAAAGCCGCCATAGAATTACGCTCAGAGACAAAGACTGGTGTACCACCATCCTCTGGCAGGAATGTATTCTTACCATTCGCCTTGCGGATAAAGGTACCTTCCTGCACCTGTCCTTTGGTATTCAACGTGTAAGCACTCTCTCCAACCTTTGACAGGAAAGTCGTCCCATGCCAATTCCTCCATCACATCTATCGCCAACATCTTTGGCTGGATGAGTGGTAAGCTTGAGTGCATGAAATATCTGTTTAAAGCTAAATGTCTCGTCTGGGTTGTGTCTGAAAGAAACTCATGAGTTTCTCTGCAAGCTGCTTTCTTGGTCAATCGCTTGCTGCTTTTTCTTTTCTTTCCTCATAGTGGAATTAGTAGTTTTGAAGCTCAAGTAAAGGTTATCCTAAGCAGTCCTAAAAAGCCATCGGACATCATTGTCCGGAGGGCTTCGGACAAGTTGTCCGAAATAGCCGTAGCATATGTCCGGTAGATCCGAGACAAAACGGTTTGATACTTAGTTGCAATGCTAGTTCATTACATACAAAAACATCTAAAAAAACCGAAACTTGAGTTTTGTTATTTTTCCACAAAGTAACGAAAAAGTTTGTATCTTTGCAAACGTTTGCAACGAAATTTTTTTAATGAAAAAGATACTTATAACAGGCGCATCGGGCTTCATTGGCTCCTTTATCGTGGAGGAAGCACTGCGCAGGGGTATGGAAACTTGGGCGGTAGTACGCCGTACTTCCTCACGAGAATACCTCCAGGATGAGCGGATTCATTTCATAGAATTAGACTTCTCATCTGTCGATAAACTAAAAGAACAGCTCTCTGGACATCAGTTTGACTATGTTGTTCATGCCGCTGGTGTGACAAAGTGCTTGAACAAGGAGGATTTCTTCCGTGTCAATCGAGATGGTACGCGCAACTTTGTAGAGGCTCTTCAAGCGCTTAATCAGCCTTTGGAGCGTTTTGTTTTCCTATCAAGTCTTAGTATCTTCGGTGCTATCAGAGAACAACAACCTTATAAGGAGATTGAGCCAACAGACACTCCACAGCCTAACACAGCTTACGGTAAGAGTAAGTTAGAGGCTGAACAGTTGTTGCCTTCGTCCTTCCCTTATATCATCTTGCGCCCAACTGGCGTGTATGGACCACGTGAGAAGGATTACTTCCTAATGGCAAAAAGCATCAAGGGGCATAGCGACTTCGCTGTTGGCTATAAGCAGCAGGATATCACCTTCGTATATGTTAAGGACGTGGTACAGGCTACCTTCCTTGCACTTGAGCACGGAAAGATAGGCAGTGCCTACTTCCTAAGTGATGGAAAGGTCTACCAGAGTACTACCTTTAGCGACCTTATCCACGAGGAGTTAGGTCGTCCTTGGTGGATTCGCATCACAGCTCCAATATGGGTATTACGTGTTGTCACGTTCTTTGGCGACCTTATCGGACATGCGACAGGTAAGATTTCGGCTTTAAACAACGACAAATACCAGATTCTAAAGCAGCGTAACTGGCGTTGTAACATCCGCCCTGCGATTGAAGAGTTAGGCTATAAGCCTGAATATGACCTCAAACGAGGCGTGAAAGAGACTATTGAATGGTATAAAAAAGAAGGCTGGCTGTAATTTAGCTAATTATTATTAGCCTTATTGGCCCAATTAGGCTAATAAGGCTAATAGGCCTAATAAGCCCAATAACAACAAACAATGAAACAATTCATCATAGACTTATTTAAATTAGAAAAGAAGCCCGTAAAGGGACTTATGGCATACGAATGGGTGGTAATGGCTTACTTGGTGTTGACACTCATCGTCATCTTCTTTATGTACACCACCATTAACAACCCACAGGCAATGATCTTCGGGCGTCTACGCATCGTTGCTTTGACAGCTGCTATGTGGGTGGTTTATCGCTTAGCTCCCTGTAGGGCGACTCGTTTCCTACGTGTTGGCGTACAGTTAGGACTGCTTGCATGGTGGTATCCTGACACCTTTGAAATCAATAGACACCTGCCCAACCTCGACCATCTCTTTGCGCAATGGGAGCAAGACCTCTTTGGTTGTCAGCCAGCCCTACTCTTCTCAAAGGCTTTACCGGGTCCTATCTTTAGCGAGTTGTTCGACATGGGCTATGCAGCCTACTATCCAATGATAGCCGCAACGGCTGTTTATTACTTCGGCTGGTACTATAAGGAGTTTAATAGAGCTACCTTTATCATCCTCTCTTCCTTCTTTATTTATTACGTCATCTTCATCTTCGTGCCTGTAACAGGACCTACCTTCTATTATAAGGCGATTGGTTTACAGAACGTGACAGCGGGTATCTTCCCTAATGTTCACGACTACTTCAACCATCATCAGGAGTGTTTACCAAGCCCAGGATATACTGACGGCATCTTCTATCACCTCGTTGAGGATGCTAAAGCTGCTGGAGAGCGTCCTACTGCAGCCTTCCCAAGCTCACACGTTGGTGTCAGCACCATCTGTATGTTACTCCTTTGGCACGATCGCAACTATAAACTTTTAGCTATCCTTGCACCTTTCTATCTTCTGCTTTGCTGTGCCACAGTTTATATTCAAGCGCATTATCTCATTGATGCCATCGCTGGTTTCATCACTGCAGTTATCCTCTTCGCCATCCTCCTACGCATATCACGTAAGATGATAACGGAGTAATGTGACACTATGGATAAGAAATAAGACTATAATAAAAGGCAAATAAAAGGAGTCAAGTCAATAGTTTCTTCGTATAAGAAAAGTATGTAATACGATAAAAACTATTGACTTGACTCCTTTAATTTTATGCCTCCTCTGATTCTTAAAACATCATTTTTCGTTGGAACCACTTGGCAAAAACAGGGTCAGTAATAGCCAACTCTGTCCCACGTTTTTCTATCAAGTCACGCTCAAGGAGTGCTTTCTGCAATCGGTTGATATTCGAGTAACTACCCAATTGATATTTCTCTCGTATCTTTGCAAGTCCAAAGTCCTTCGTAACACCAGAGCATAAGGCACGCAGAAAGTTAAGTTGATACTCCGAGAGGGGTTCAACCATCTGCATAAAGAGTACCTCATTCGTTGCTAAAAGGTCGTCTGTTGCCTGCTTGATATCGGTTTCATCCACTGTCTCTCCTTCTTCCTTCTGTGTATAAACGAGCCAAGATAACTGCTGAACGTATGCTGAATAGTTGTCGGTGAAGCTGCATATCTCCTCCGCAAGGGCTGGACTGATAGTCCTCTTACCATCTGCAAAATGACTGACAATATACTCCACCCACTCAGCCGATGGTATCTTGTCGAGCACTATCAAGTCGCCAAACTGATAGAAAGGCATACTGCGGTGTAGGAAAATGCTACTCATCAAGTGATGCTTACTACCGAAAAGACAGTAAGATACGTGCTTCTGATGTTGCCATACACTCCTTAATCGTGCCTGTACATGCTTACTATCAGTCATCTCACCTATCTGTTGGAACTCATCAATACAGACAACAATCTGCTTTCCTTTCTTTATGGCAATCTTTTCAGCCATCTCAAGCACTTCTTCTGGTGTATGTGTCGTCGGAGTTATACCCAAAGAAATAGCAAAATCACTATTCGGTTCTGGACTGAATGATATCTTTGGCGTAAGTCTATACAAGAATTCCTTTGCCTCCTCGAGCCACATACTCTGCTTTGATGCCGTCTGCTTCAGTACTTCTGACGCCAAACGGTTGTAAAAGTCATACTCGCTCTTACATCCAAAGATGTCTAAATAAATCGTTATAATATCTTCTGATTTCAGCTTTTCACACACACGCATCACCAAGGAAGTCTTTCCCAGTCGACGAGGAGACATCAGAATGGTATTGATACCACCTCTGAAATTATTCATCAATCGCTTTGTTTCCACTTCTCTTCCTATGAAGTTATAATCGGAAACAGCTACTCCATAAACAAATTTCTTGCACATAACGATTACGTTTTAGCTTGTCTTACGACTGCAAATATAGTAATAAAATAGCAATCACACAAGTTTGTGTCACACAAACTTTGTGTGACACAAACTTGTGTTACCTTTAACACGTTTACTAATAAGTATTTACAAAACACAAGGAAAGGAAAAAGCGATATCAAAAACACCTTGATATCGCTTCTTTTTATGCTCTTTTTACGTAGAATAAACATATGGGAAAAACCCAACATTCTACGTATGTTTATCCTACAGAAAGACCACAACTATGAAATTCTTTTTCATGAACGAAAAGAATTATTTTTCACGACAAGAAATATTTTTTTCTTCATGATAAGAAATATTTATTTTCATGAAAAATAATTCGAAATAGGACTACATACCAGTGCCAGTACCCATTCCAACACCATTCATTTGTTGGTCATTCTTCTTCTCTTGGAAGTCATTTGAAATCTTACTCTCATGTGTTTGGAACTGCTTTCTTTAGTGTTTCCAAAAGTTCCAAGTGATGGTTAATGCCACGTGTTGTGCTGGTATCGTGATATTCATGTGGTTCTCGAAAGTTAGCACCATGGCTGTATTGCTTGATATGCATCTTGCCTGTCAACGGTACGAAATACATCAAACTAAGATTGAGTTTGTCCTTGATAAAAACTCTTTGAAAGGGTTGACGTGAAACATATTAAAGCCTCCGCTATATCCCTGCAATGAACGTTTCTTTGTCAGTCCACCCATAAATATACTCCAATTCAGCTTCCATGGGAAGGTTTGTTGTAGACCTAAGAATGCGCTTGCTTGCCATCCAAAGTTGTGTTCGCCCAACTGCTCTGAACGAATATCTCCATAGTCAACGCCACCATTGAGCATGATACGTGTCTTAGGCGTGACTGCATAGTTCATAAAGGTGCTGAAGTTAGTCCAACGACTACGCACGATATTGCCATAAGTTGTGTTCAGCACTGTTCCGTTCATAAACGAATACTGCTCAATCTGGTTGTTGGCAAAAGCCTCACCAAGCGTCATATTCATCATAAACTTCGGTGTAAAGTAATTGAATACTAAGCTAACGTTGTGGCTCTTCTCAACCGATAGGTTCGGATTACCATAACTCAAGACTGTTGGATTAGAACGATCGATATATGGGTTGAGGTAACTAACACCCGGACGGCTGATGCGCATGTTATAATTCAAGCCTAAATTGACTCCGCCAGAGATGTTATAACTGAGGCTGGCAGAGGGAACAAGACTTCCATAATTCTTCTTAAAGTCGGCACCAGAACCAACGATAAAGTTCACCTTCTCCCACGTATGCTCATAACGTAAGCCTGCCTTTGCACCCAACTTACCCATCGTTGCACTGTACTCAGCATACTCAGCCAAGATACTCTGTGTGTTCTTATAGTCCACACTGTTAGCTGCATTATAGACCTCTGTACCTCCTGTAATGTCATAGAACTTAGAGTCAGACGAGTTGCGATGAGAGATAAACTTCAAACCAGTACTCAATGTCTGTCCTTTTTCCTAATGGAGTCGTAAAGTCAACCTGCACAGTATGCTCCGTTCCACGTATCTTTGCAGCCGAATAAAGGTCTGATTAAAGGGATCGTCACACCTGCTGGTAAGGCGTCATAAATGCGTCGATTGTTGTTTCTCTGCAGGTGAGGTTGTGAAGAGATAACTCAATGTCAGACTACTTGTACGTGCCTTATTAAAGAAGCGTTGATAGTCAACACTACCGTTAAACGACATGTCTTTTATTCTCCATCGTCATCTCATTTGCCATACGTGAAACCAGTTCCATAGGCTCCACCTGAGAAGGTTGTCGTAGGGATGACCCATCGTTTTTTTCATCGTGTGACCAGTCAACCCGAAAGGTAGCACCAATATTACTCATAGAGTCGAGTTCATAGCCCTAAGCTAATATTACCCATCGTAAAATTAAAATTTGTATTACCCCTCTGCCAATAGTCCATACGTGACCCATCAGATGAAGTACGGCGCATCTCTGTTTCTGTTCCGTCTGCCTTACCTTTTTGAAACCATCAGGTTAGCACTGTAAGTGAGCTTTCCTTGTTGTCCGCTCAAAGAAAGGTTGAACCACGATATCCCTTGTTGCTTATGGTGGCAGCAATACTACCATTATATCCGTTCATCTTTGCCTTACTCTTTCCATCACCAGTGTTCATGATGATATTCAGCACACCACCGACACCCTCTGCATCATATTTTGCACCGGGGTTTGTGACTACTTCGATTGATTTCACAGCCGAAGCTGGCATTGCTTTGAATATCTGTGAGGGATTAGAAGAGAACATTACGTTAGGTTTTCCATCCACATAGACCTTGAAGGAACCTTGTCCATTGACAGTAATATTATCCTGTCCGTCCACTGTTACCATCGGAACCTTACGCAACATATCAAGTACGGTGTTTGTCTTGACATCGTTATCGCTCTGAACATCGTAGGTCATCTTGTCGGTTTCCATCTTTACAAGCGGTTTCTGAGCCACGACTTCAACCCCTTTCAGCTGCTTTGTATCGTCTTGAACAAGGAGGTTTCCGAGGTCAATAATACCTCCAGCCTCCGTAAGTTGTACCCTACGCAGAATCTCTTTACGACCCATTGAAGTGAAGGAAACGACATAGTTACCCTGTCCTGTTACCTTTTGAGAGAACTTTCCGTCCTTTTCTGTCACCGACATAGCCACTGGTGTCTCGCTTTTCTTACCTTTGTAGACTCTGATAGTGGCGTATGGTTCACCTTCGTGGGTCAAAGAATCGAGTAATACACCCGATATCGTTGAGGTCTGACCATGTGCGGTTATGGCAATAGCCATCATACCCAAAGTAACGATTAACCTATTAATTTTCATATTCTCTATGTTTTTTTACGGCTGCAAAAGATGATATAGATGTAATACAAAGTTGTTTCCCATTACAACAAAACAACATCAATAAAAATCATTATCAATCACCCTAACCAGTAGTGTTTTTACTATCTAATCTATGTGCGCATTATACAATGCAAAACTAACGAAAATATTCTAATAAAACAAGTTTTTGAAAGGTAAAAAAAGAACAACTTTAAAAATAGGATTCTTTCCTACTCTTTCTATGCTATACAATAACTATACTAACAACGTATTACATCGTGTTTAGCCCTCCGCACCATTGGTGCTAACGCCCCGCACCACTCGTGCTAACCATCCGCACCATATGTGCGGGATATCAACA
>BNJU01000394.1_pt1 | contig 75016 bp, 89 predicted proteins | sample 8539281 | NCBI WGS metagenome assembly BNJU01 (sample SAMD00202456, study PRJDB9452) | human saliva metagenome | isolation source: human saliva | place: Japan
GCTAGCACGAATTAGTGAAAACCACTTTGAGTCTGTACCAATAAACAAGGCTAACTATGCTCATGAGCTGGTTGTGCAAAGTAAGAGGTTCAATATTTCAATCCTAAAGCGAGGGAAGCGGCTTTGATATATTTAAACACTTCAGTTCAATGGAAGTCGCGATATTGACAAGTTCGCAGAATGATTCGCCTGAAGCTTAATGGACTGGCTTATGTCACAAAGACGAATACGTTTATTCAATTACTGAAGTTGAGGAAACTATAGATAGCGGTATATGCTCTATTCATTGCAAAAGTTACGGGCTGAGATTCTTTCCAGATGTGCAGCTACCACAACATATGAATACTATCAGAACAATATAAAGCCTAAGCCGGAAAAACCTGCTGACTCTGATGGAACAGTTTGGGTTTGTAAGGTTTGCGGATACAAGTATGAAGGAAGTTCTTCCGGAGACATCACCCTCTCTGTAAACATCCGGCTTCCGACTTTGAAAAAATATAATGGAAACAAAGAGCTTAAACTTCTTTTTGATGAAAATATCATAGTGAATTACAGGAGGGTTTGACGAGGTCGTCTTCGATAGCGCTACTCTTAGCATAGGCTGTGATTTAGCCTCAAAAGTCTGTCTTAACCATATTGGCATCAACATATGAGATACCCATCTCATGCTCTCCCAGCTCTTCCTCATAACCCTCGTAGAAGTTCAAAGACCTAGTGATGTATACCTTTGATTTCAGATATTTGATATAATCTCTACCATGATACGTTTAGCCCCAGTATATCATTTCCGATTACATACTTACCAAGCCAATTTCTGGTTTACGCCCTCGATAATCATGTCACGAAGAACCGCTAAATTATCATCGTTGAATAACTCAGGTTCCTCCTTGCAAGCTCCATAAACATATTCTGAATAACCATAGATGTAATATTCTCATCTCTATTGATGTATCTGATTTCTTAGACAACCATCTTTCCATTTCTTAAGGTTATGAAGACATAAATCCTGAGTAGTAGATACCCTCAATATGAAGTTAGCAGTAAAACTCTTAAGAAACTGTCCTTGTTTGGATTATCGACAAACTCGTTATTACAGATTTGCCTATAAAACGGTTTCTGTTAAGTAGTGTTCATCTGTCTTCCATTGATATAGAATATCGTTTCTCTCAGTCGGATTACAGATTGTGTCTAACATGTAGCACTATAACTGACTGTGTATGCACTCCTGGAATGTCTGAATCGAAAGACATAGATTTGTCTCATTATGCGTTACATATTGTGCGATATTAGGTGAGATTTGCTGACTGAGCTGAGTCTAGATAAACTAAAGCTCAATTTTTGTCATATGCGGTTCTTTCCGTCAGCATCAATTTCGGATAGTCGCTCTTATCCTGATTCATGTTGATTTCCTCCGGAGTCCAAGTTATTCATAGCCTGTCTGTACCAGTCTGAAACCCTCGTATTTCATGTTGTTGAAGTCATTGATGTTGTTGTATCCAAAGAGATTAAATCAGGCTTCTGTTCTTACATCAATGTCCCCCTCCGGATTAAATAGAGAGGCTTTTCGTTATCCCATCTCGCTCCGATCTAGTTCTCCAATCTCATTTTTCAAAATTAAACTATTCTATAATTATGCTGAGCAGCTATCACAATCATCGGATCCAGTGCTTTGGATCTGACATAGTGTAGACTGTCTTGACGCCCTCTTCCCAGCTAGGATGTATGCGTTTTGCAACTGACTCATCTTATAGTCGTTTCGTTATCGAAGTTAAAATAATGCTACTGTGCCTGGTCAATGTGTCTCTGGCGGATTCCGGCGGCTCTTACCGACCATGTCCTGATCGATGTGGTGTGCCTGCAAACATGAGCATTGCCAGTATGTTGCCGTGAAAGTTCCGGTGCAACTCTAGGCAAGATAGCTCCCTTTTTCTCCTCAGAGAAGAATCTGTTCATAACCGGATCAGACGGCTGTGGTACCGATTAAAATCGATGTTGAACTTGGCAGAGTTGCGAGTTGCCGGTATCCAAGCATGTCTGCTGATTCCGTTCTCAGCAACGCTTTCTCCTTTAGCATCTGCCATGTCTCCGAGCTATATTCTCTGCGGTCCAAAATACTGACCGTCTTGCCGGTCACTTTCCTCAAATGAGATATATGAGCCTCTCTCTCCTTTGCAAGCTCATTGCTAGCCTTTACGGCAGCATATCCGATATCCTCAAATACCTTATCTGCAAATGCAAGATGTTCACTGATTCCACTGATTCTGTTTTTGTAAACGTGTGGTGATATCCCGATACACAAGACCTATAGCTCTGTACTTCTGATTTGTCAGCTTTGCATCGTTTATAGGATGAAGTTCATCGATTACATTGTCAAGGCTCTAATTACAGTTAGTAATATCCTCAAGCTCTTTGTTGTCATGAATCGTTGATATTACCTAGGCAAAAGTGATGCAAGGTTGCATACTACGAAATCGCCGGGCTTAGTTCTGGTTACGATTACCTCATACCTTCATGAGTTTCTACCGTAGTGCTTACTATCTCGGCTTTCACTCATATTTTTGGGCAATCTCTGTACAAAGGTTTGAGCGTAAATCATGCCTGTGCTGTTAGGATTCATTCTGTTTACGGTATCATTGAAAAGCAAATGGTGTTCCTGTCTCAACAGCTGACTTTAGAATCAGTTTTACCAGCTCCTTAAAGACCGATTACTCTCTTAGAATTCTGACATCGTTTACACCAATCCCAGTAACGTTTTTTCCATTCCTCGCCGAAGGAATCTTCAAAAGCAGTAACCTTTACCTGCATGATATCATGTGGATCCATTAGGTACCAATCACGGTTGAGATTTTCCTTAGCCAGTCTCCAGAAAAGGTCCGGATAACAAACAGCCGGGAAATACATCGTGTGCCCTTCATTCTATCGTCACCGTTGTTTGTTCTTAGCTGAAAGGAACTCTGGAAGGTCCTTATGCCAAAAGCATCTAGAATATGCTGCAACAGCACCCTGCCTCGCCACCCAGCGAGTCTACTGCTACAGCGGTGTCGTTTACGACTTCTGATCCGGCAGAATAACTCTTTGCCGCTTGCACCCTCGAATCCTCTAATCTGCTTCCTACTTGATCTTACTTTACCAGTACATTTCCCCACTGCCGTCGACCGGGCAGATACGTCGGCGAACTTGGATACCCTGCTGTAGATTCCGTCAAGCGAATCGGGTACTGTGTCAATAAAAAGCAGCGAAGCGGGTGACCTGCAAGGCTTTCTTGCGTTTGACTGGGTGGGGTGTAGCCATTGGCAACCTTATGAAGGCTCATAATATCATAGAACTTTCTCACCCATGTCAGTCTATCCTCGTCACTTCATTCATAGCAAAGGTGAAAGAGCGATACCAGAGTACATCTCCTGTGGTGATTCCAAAAACAACATGTGAACGATTGTGAATCAAATATCTGTATGAGAAGGTCAGAGACCTGCATATGTGTACAGAGTTATTTTGAGCATTGTCAATAAATTCAAACGCTTCATCCATTTCCTTCTTACTATAACTCTCGCGGATGTATTTTTCCATAAAGTCCCTCCGATGTCCAAATAGCGAAGTTTCTCGTAAAACGAAAGTCGGACCATAGTTTTCCTCAGTCTTCTTGGGCTCTCTGCTGAATGTATAGTAAAAAGTCTGCGATGTTCTCCCAGTGGGTTCACTCGCTGAGTGAGTTCTGCAGCAGACTTTGTTAAAAGTTCAGTCTGGCATCTGTAGAGCTATCGAGCTGCATAATATACTGCATAGCCTCGAGTCTTGCAGCAAGGACCGTGGTGCTCCTTAGCTGACTGTGTAGAATCAAGAACAGGCGAAGAGATTCTCATCACCGATTTCGTGCTGAGAGTTTCTCTAATCTTACGCATCTCAGCTCTCTCTCTCTAGAGAATATGGCTCTTAGCTACATCAAAGCAACCGTTAGCCAGCCATTACTCGTTCAACAGCATCCACGAATTTCCTCGACACCGGCTTGATCTCTATCTGCGAATTCAGTTCTACCTGTCTAAACAGATCTGCGATTAAGTCGGCGTCTTGCTCAACCCCTACAAGTATGCTTGCTTTTTCCATTGCTCTAACTATCTGTCTCCTGATTAGCTTTCCTCTGCCATACTCCTTTGATTATCGTTTTCATCATCTCCTGACTATTTATGCATATAAAATACAACATATATTGTTGTTACCGTCATAGTATACCCCATATATGCTAAATGTCGCCTATTGTTTTAAAATAAAAGGCAAGTTTTTGCAATTTCTTTTGCACAAACTCGAGCTCAAAATCATAGCGTTGAAAATACCAGACTTTACAGAATAGCAGCTCCTTTATATCCTTTAAAATTGACTCGTCATCCATGCCAGGATTCTTTCTTAAGTGCCTTAACATTGTATCTATCCATAGAACTTTTATCCAGTCCATAGTTCTTTACCATAAGACTGCCGGTTCCTAAATGTGATGTAGCTTCTGCCGAAGCCGCCGGAAAGAAATTCCCGATCTTCAAGAGAGTGTTAGATAAGCTCCATGATTTTCTTTCAGTGAATCTAGGAGTTCTTTGTCAACTCCGGATGCTGTAATCTGGGGTTTATCAAAGTAGGTATAAAACCGGCATTTTCTTCAACCGCTTTTGCAATGTCCTCTCCCTTTTGATAAAGAAATCGCCCAATGCAATTATTGTGCAAGCCTTTTCGCCTTTCTGTATAGCTCAAAGTTGTCTATCTCATCAATTCCAAGTATCTGTTTCTGCTGCTCCACACACCATTTCCCGGCATCAAAATCATAGCAGGATGTTCTCTTTGCTCTATCGACCAATCGAGGAAGCGTCAAAGTTCTTCTCTTTGATGAAGGCGATACTGTATTACAAGGTTTGGAATATTTGAGAGCTCTGCAGTCCAAAGATACCTAAATGTGTCATCCCTCATGCTTGTAATATGAAGCTGATGTAGAGGGAGAACAATGGGCAGATTATTGATGCATATGTCGTGAGATATCTGGTCACATGCCCTTTGCACTCGTGTCATCACTGCTAGGTAAGCCTGGCGGTTTGCTATCCCTGCCTTTGCAGCACCGCCTGCCACCAGCTATTGACGTAGCTCTTCTGCTGTCGCCGACATCTACAAACTGCTCACCTAAAGCCTCTCTGTCACTCTTTTGATGAATCATGCTTCCCGGCATATTGAGGGGTGCTAACCATAAATGAACTGTCCAAAGCTTTGCTGCTTTGCTGAAGTATGTACTCCTTGCAATATCGCCCGTATTCAGGTTCATCGCCCACCATTCGACGATCAGCTTTCCTGTCTCTCTATCAAAGAGTGTCCGAGGTGCCAATTTTCGCGATCTTTCTCTGCGATTCCGTAGCCCTTTTCGCTTTGATGAGTGTTTATGTGCATAACAACCGGATGGTCTATGTCACATTGACTTTTCAAATGTCTCTGTATTTTCGCTATATCATTACCTTCTTCGACATAAACATAAGGTCAGTCAAATGCCCTAAATATATTGTTTTTCCGACTTGCCACCGGTCTTTCTCAAAGCTGCAAAGGCTCTTATATATTCACTCCATGTTAGTGCTCCGATATGAGACTGCTGTTGTCATTCCCCACAGCGATTGTAAGTTGGAATTAGTTCTGAACCTGCAACATTGGGCCTTCTAAAGCTTCTCCACCTGATAGGGATCCATCTCAAATTATAGCTATAACATTTTCCTTTCTTCCAGGATCTCTGTAGCCTCAGCAAGGTCCGGTTGCAAGCGAAATGAGATGTCGATGCTTATGACCTATATATATTGAAGAGGTCGTGCTCGCTTTCTTGCGGTTGTACTGGCGAATCGTCCTTAAAATGTTCGTCACGCCTCATAGCCTTCTTTTCTTCCACGTCAGCATCTTATGCGGATATGACTGATGAGAGACATCAAAAGACAATCTTATCTACAGGTGAGTTAAATACATGGTAGCAGAGCAATCTTGGCTTCTACCATTCCGAAATTTGGACGAAATGTCACCTATCTTTGTTAGTCTGTTGAAAATTAGCTTCTCTTATATCTTCTGCCAAAACATTAGCTCCTGCAAATTCATTTTTGACATCAACTGTTCCATTTATTTTTATTAAGTGTTTCGTACATAAAATATCCCTTCAATTTAAAAAGACATATGTTGGTCTTTATAACTCAAATATCACCCCTATAAAGCCCGATATCACAATCAGCACTATAGGATGCGGCTTCTTCCAAAGATGCAATGCCAGCACAAAGCCGGCAAGTGCAAAGCGATGGCCATTTAACAAAAATCAATCAAGGCACCTGTATTGGCTTAAATTAAAAATCGATATCTGGATTACGCTAAAACGCTGCTGCGAGGATTAAACCTGTTGAAGCAGCCCTTAGCCGTACATTGAATCCTGAACAAGCTTTGATTCTTTAGATTTGTTTAACAGCTTTTGATACATGATTATTACTAGTGAGACGGCATTACTATTGCAGCAGGTCCAAGTACAGCACCTAGAATCCCAAATTGTGAGTAACCTCACATAAGTGGACATGTTGTTCGGTAGGTCCCGGGTGCTTTGGGCTATAGCCACCATATTAGCAACATCGCCTGCCGTATACCAACCCGTTTTACGTCCTATCTCATATAGAAACGGAAGCGTATGCAGACCTCCACCTATTGAAAACAATTGGTTGTAAAAAGTAGTAAATTAGCAAAAGGTAATTGTTTTCATCTATTTTACCTGCCTTTTCGCTTTGATGACTTGAAAAATAACTCCTATCAATCCTGCTGCAATAACGAGTATTACAGGGCGAAGTTACTTTAAGAATCAACTAAAACCGCTGTGGCAATAAAAATCAGTGCAGTAAAACATCTTTAACGGATTTTTCCCCATATTATAAACAGCAACCAAAAATCAAAACGCATACGCGGGCTCTACAATTCCATTAAAGCATGTATCACAACAGGTAAATCTGCAAAATTAGTCCAAAAACGCTTGCGATTATGCTTATGATTACAATCGACGGAAAAATAACTCAAGCGTGGCGACCATGTACCTAAAATTCCCACTTTTATATCAATGAATGTAGCTGTGTTCACTGCAATAATACCGGGGTGTTGACCGATGGTGAAAATAGTCAAGTAATGCTTCTTCCTCGCTGTTAGCTCTTCTATCTACTATTTCCTTTTGTATTAATGGCAGCATCGCATATCCGCCGCCAAAGGTAAACCCACCTATCCGCATGAACGATGTAAAAAGCTCAATCAATATCTTCATGACTCCTAAAACTAATCCTGTACGTCCTTTGATTTTGATTTTAAAAATGGAATATCCACTTCATCAAAACAAGGCTCACAATCATCAGAAACATGCCCACATAGCTTCTGGGTCTAAAGTATCTCATTTGCGAAAAATAAAAGCTATTACAGAGGCAAATACGGGCTCTAGAGTAAATATAAGTCCTACATGGCTGGCCGTCGTATACTTCTGCTGAATAACTTGGACGACAAAGGCAATACCGGTACAGAACAGACCTAGAAAAAGTGTAGCCGTCCATCACTGATGCCGAATTAGGAAAATGTGGTTCCTCGATAATAAGTGATAAAATAAATGTAACAACACTAACAAATGCAAGCTCAAACCTCCCATGCTAAGAGCATCAACTCCATCTGTCTTGACCGCCTTCTCCAGTGATAATTAGATCTACGGCATAGCACAAAAGGCACTCCAGGCATAATATCTCTAACTCGGGTTTAAAAGTGTGTCACTCAGTGTAAGCAGTGCAAGACCAAGATGTACACAAAACAAGACATGTAAAAACAGCTTCTTAGATGGCTTAATTCCTGAAAAGGAATTCAAGTAAAGGTGTAATGTGCTAACAGGAAGTGCGCAAATAAAAAGCCGCATTTGAAAGTGATGTCCTGGATATTCCGTATGCATAGAATATATGGGTTCCTGTCAAAGCAATGCCTATCAGGATACTATACTTGATGGTAATTAAATTCACTTTTACTATCTAAAAACACTATCCCCAGAATTAAAAACGCGGAAATAAATCGAAACGCGTTGAGAAACATAGGTGAGCATCTCCCTCTTCATACATAAGTCGGTAGATAGTATGATGCCCAAAATCTGTTATGATTAAAAAGTAGGTCAGCTCTCTTCTGTTTGTTCAATTGTCTTCCCTCTTCTTCGGTTCTTTTCTTTTAGCTGTGAACTCCTCAACCTCAAGCTTATACAGCTGTGCATGCAGAATCGCAGCGGATTAAACCAAGCCTTCTTGCCTGTATGATAGTGATCCATCAGAATTTCAGAATGCCTCGAATTTCTCCTTCTCATCTTCTATCATCAAAATGTGTCCTCTTCCTATTATACTTTCATAAGCATAGGTACAGTAGCCTTTTCTCCAAAGTATTCTAGCTCATGACCACAATCCATCTCAAAAAGCCGGCTCTGTTATCTTTTCTATGAGCTCAAGTTTTTCCCTTCAGCGCACTGTGAAAATATAATGTAAAGCTTTTTCGTTTTCTGCATTTACACCGAAATTAAGCGGTAAGATATATGGATAACCGTCGTTGTTAAGAGCGATACGACCTATATATCGCAACGCTTGATTATATATGGAGTTCATTCAAATTTATTATCTGTCTGTCCTTGCGCCTCATAAGCCCTCATGAAATTTTAAAAATTTCTATATTTATTCTATAACATATTCTACCTAAAGTGATATAAAATCAATTTAATACATACGCTGATTGCTCAGCGTTTTTACCTGAATAATTATTTCTGCTTCTTTTCTTTAAAACCGTCCCGCCTATCGGGTGCAATTCCTGCAAGTCCTGCAACTGCAAGATATATAGGAAGATTTGACCTGTCGCCTGTATTAGGCTTATTCGGAACAACAGGCTTGTGGGTGTTGGCGGAACAACAGTTAGTGAACTTGATTTGTGTTTCCGAGTAAATGTTATGTTGTTCAAGTCATTTTGGAGCGATAGCATCTGCTCCTTCAGGAGCTGCTTACCTTTCCATGCAAACTTGAACTTCACGACCTTACCCGTTGCGTTCATTGTGGCAGTTCCTTTGAAAGTACCACTAAGTTCACCCTTTACAGTGTAGTTTGTATTCGGCTTAGCTGCAGCTGTAAACACTGCTCCGAAACCTTTACCTTGCAGATTGTCGTCAACGGATTTAATATCGGCAGCAAATTCATCGCTAATCAGAATAGTTCTTCTACAGCTTTAGTGTTACAGTTGCTATTACCGATTTTCTGTACATTTTGTAATTTTAAATATACCATTAGCGCCTTCAAGTTTTAGCTGTTGGGTGGTCTCTGTAAATGCCATCTCTGCAGGTAGCTCGAGCTTGCTGTAAATGTTGTATCTAAATTGTCAAGAGATACCTTATGATTCAAAAGGATTGTTGTATGCAGCTTCTATCTGCTTCATCTTATCCTTAATAGGTTTAACATTGAGAAGTCCTGTGAACTCATGGCTTGCGTCATGTAGTTGTCTCATAGACTTTATCGTGTTCTGTCTCATCTCCTGAGGATATCTCCATGAGATCTTCTGTTGCAATAGCTCTGTTTCATCAGGAATTTTATACTTAACCGTAAATGTTATCTTGTCCAGATCGTTTGGTGCAATGGCATCCGCTCCGCTCGCAAGCTGTTTACCATTCCACTTATAGCTGAGTTTATTACTCTGTTATTAGCACTTGTCGCCTTTGCTGTAAATGTGCCAGCCTACATAACCTGTTACAGTGTGGTTTTGTATTGGGTGTGGCAGAATCTGAGAACCTTGCTCCTAACAGTTGCTTTCAAAGTATCGTCTGCAGAGTCAACTGCATTTGCAAGCTGAGATATAAGTCTTAATGCTGCTTGCATTCTTCAAACCGAGCAACTGTGACCTTGTTGTTTTAGTATGCTGTGCGAAGTTATTTCAAACTTGCCGTTTTCACCGCTGAGAGCAACCTCAGGATTTTGCGTCCTTAAACTCATTCCATTCGGAAGGGTTATTGTAACCTCAAACTCAGTGTTTATATTTTCTACTTTTGCTCTGAAGAAGTGTATAGCACTTTCAAGACGTCTAAGTTCCTGCTTGATGAGGCGCTACATTGAGAGACACCGGTGAAATCCATAATTGCATCCTTAGTTGTCTCGTATACCTTATCGTGCTCAGTTTCGCTGCACCTAGTAGCAAATCTCCTTCAGATTTCCGTTAGTACCACATCTGTTGGAAAGCTTGGTGAATCTGAAATACTTGATGTAAATCCGACCTGCTACATCCGTGATTGATACCTGAAGTCCAAAAACCAAACGTTGCACCGGTTCTGACGGATAGAATGCAAAGTTACCTTGAGCTGTTATTCTTTCGCTTTCAAATTTCTCTGCTTCAGCCTTGCTGTTTGCTGTGATTGAATAAGGGATTTCAAGCTTTACTGTGTGTGCATCCGGAGTTGCTTTATCAGCATTGTAATAATTGTAAATGCTTGCCCAGTTTACATCATTAAGGTACATTTAAAATTAACGGTTCTCTACCGTTAACAGAAAGTCACTATACGGTTTCCGTTTATATATAGATGATGTTGCCTTTGTAATCGTGCCTATGTCACTGTCTCCGGAAAGGTCACGCTATATTCAATATATGCGATCTTGTTTCTTTCCTTCCCTCCGTGCGGATACCATCGTTGTCTGCGGCATTCTTCATATCCGCCTCAAATGGAGCAAACACTTTGGTTATAGGCACATTGATGTTTACCTTACCATTATAGGTAGCCTTGTTGGGTGCTACGTTCTGGACGCTTCCACATGAGCTACATATTGAGCTGCAGGCATCACCGTGTTTGCATTAGCAGGAGCAAGGTTACAATCTGACTGATGACCATAACAAACGCTACTGCAATTACAAAAGATACTGTATCTCTCTGTTTTCATTTCAATTCCCCCTCATAATATTATATGATTTGACAATTTGACCATATATTTATATACTTTTTCACAGACATTATAAACATATAATGTTTAATTTTCAAGTATTTCACATACATTTTTCTTTAATACAGGGACAACATCCTTAGAAACCAAGGATTTTTGCCTGCCATCTAAAATTTAACGGACTGGGATGAACAATAGAAAAATATTCGGAAGATATTCATCAAAAACATCTAACTGTTTCTGTAGTTCTTTTTCCGTCCTTTGAGTAATAATCATAGAATACTTCCCTACTAAATTGTAAGTTCAATATTGTCCAGTTCATCAAGTGTTGACTTATGATATTCTTCAATATAAAACTTTCTCGGAGGTAAATCTCCGTTTTGCCTTTTCGGATAATAGAAATCCATAGGTAGTATTGCAATCTTATTAGAATAAAAATATCTTTTATCTATTCCCATCCGAAATAAGAGTTTCCCTGACTTATCATTAAATGGAATCAGCGACTCCTCAACCTTCTTACCGGGAGCCTGACCTATGAATTAATATCTTTGCGGACTTGCTTACCTGAGTATAGGTGGTATATTTTTCTTCGTATACTCAATGTTCCTCTCATCCTGCTTTTATTTTTATTAATTATATCTTGTATTGACGTTCTACCACCTCACATGCCTAGAAATTAAACGCCTCACCATGTGGATGGTGAGGTGCAGATACTTTATTTGTTTACTATAAATCTATAACCTTATTCTCGCCTTTTTGCTGAGCAAAGTCTAACTGTTCCACTTTCAAAATAGAATACCGGCATTACATCATCTTTCCTTTGAGTGAAACTGAACTAATAGCGTCAATATCCGAATCCATTATAGCAATCCTTGCTTACGACTTTCATCTTCCTGCCTTGCCATTTATTCTGATCCATGAACCATGTGTGTTCATGCCGCAGATTTCGACATTTCCATTAGCTTTAATCTGATTGTAAACAAGCTTATGCAATTACTTGATACAAAATATAGCTTGTCATAATATGCTCTAAAGAACAGCTGATCAGGTCTTACAAAAGGCTTATCATTCTCTACTGTTACAAGGAGAAATTGTTACACTCCTGTAAATAACCCATTATCTCTTTCATTTTCTCTGTCATAGTTCTACCTCCATAGATCAATATAACATCTTACTCAGCACCTTACCGTGAAATATATTTTTATATCTGCATTATCTACCTTTTTGCTCATAAAATCAACTATTTTTAATAAAAGTGAAATATATTTTTATGCTAACTTGACGTCAGTAATTTACAATTCTATTTTTAATGAATTACCTTCAAGATAAACAGCCTTGAGACTCTCTGATTGCAAGCTTCTGTTCCTCGGACATTCCTATCGTCTCACCATCGTGAAGTGTAACATCCTGATCAATAATATAGTAAAGAATATTACTGAAAAATCAAAGACTTCGTTTCTATCCATTTCACAATCTATGATTTCTATCTCAGATTTTTCCAAATTCACTCATTCCATATGAATACTTATTAGTCTTTTCATTATCGGCTACTATACCTATGTATATCCAAAGCTGTATGGAGCATACCTTCGTTCAACATCTCAGCAAAAATCAAGGTATAGTTCCTTTGAAATTAAAGTGTTGCTGAACCTTGATATATACCTATACTTTTCACAGGTCCTCAGTATAAACATTTATCTTCGTCAGCAAAAGTACTTATCAAGCAAGGATGAGGTTTTCACCGACGGACAAAATAGCATGATTAGTATGTTCCATCACCTCTGTTTCCGCGTTTGGCCATAGGTATGAATATGGGCAAAGTTCTTCAGCTCCTGTGAAGGAACCGGTGCAGGCATAAAACCAATACCTACAAGTTCACCATTTGCATTAAGTGGCGGTTTCGTTATTTCCATCGACATCTGTGACATTAAGTTTCCAATAGTTTTTAAATCCTCTATTAATGCTTCAGTGAGTGCCACTTCACTCACCCTTAAACAGTGGCATACAAAAAGACAAAGATTTCTCTTTCTCTCTTGCTTTTCTTCCTCTGCTTTCTTCTTACTGACCCATGTTATTTTCCTTTCTTTTACGATTCTATTAAGTCTATTATTTTTCTTAAACAGACGCGATAAGATACCTTTCTTTGACTCGCTTGCTTTCTCATTTTTCCTTGCTATCCGGAATATCTATATCGGTCTTTTTGATAAACTACTTTTTGCGCTATCTCATCCGCGTTCATTCCGGTTGCATCTTTTTACCTGTTCCATAGCAACATCCTGATATATGAACGCACCCTCCGGATCCGCAGTTTCTTATGTCGAATAGCAGCTCGATTGGTTTTTAATTCAAACGGATTTACCTCCGCACCTCGGTAGCCTCTATCAGACCGCTATTCGTATCCGCAGCATCATTAAGTGCTTTGAGGAAAAGCTTGCGGGTTTCTCTCTCCGAAGAAGTTTAATAAAAATACTATGCACATTTTCATCCTTTGATTATCTGCTAAAGTTCCTTAACCTTATCGGGACCGATGAATATTCCCGATGAGTAGTTCTCAGCAACCAGGTCACTTTCAGGCTCCGGTACCCAGTTTGGAATCACATCCTTCCAAGGCGTGTGATATTTTATCCAGTACAACTTCTCTTTCAATTAAAAAGAAAAAGCGGAACCTCTAACGTACTGATACTTGTTGAACAATCCGATACAATTTGCCATCGCATGAGCAGCCCTTTTTCGCCCTGGAAACTCGGTGTGCCTGCTTGCGATGTCTGAGTATGAACTCGTATTTTTCTGCCAAAGTCATCAGCTGAGACTCAATAACTCTCTTGAGTGCTGAATCATCTCCATTATTCAAAGCCTCTACCGGTTCAAAGAACCACTTATTCATCTCATCTATGCTTACCGGATGATATGTTATATCAAAACCCGATTATATAATTCCTCCTATTTTTACTGTTTCTTTCCTTCCAATTGCTTAAGCTTACGCTCCTTGCGTTCCTCAAAGTTCATCTATTTTGTTTAGCAAAGCTCTGAAAATCACCTTCGACAGTTTTTGCTTCGTACCAATTGAACACAACTATCCTGCCTTCACCGTCAAAACAAAAATATTTCTTCTCCATCTCCAATAACTGAGAAGAAAAGGAAGGTAATCCGTATATCCTTCCTCGTGCAGTTCCTTTTGTCTACACGAAAGATCAAGATATTCAGGAATATCTTTTGATATGCATAGACCATAATTCACGGCAGAATTCCCAGAATGGAGCGACATCATATCCTTAGCCAGCAGGCCGTATTTCTTCGCGAACCTCCATATAAAGTCCACCTAAAGCCGACATGGTGAACTCTCTGAAATCCTTTGGTAATTTTATATTATACTGATTTTCAAATGATTTTTATGTCTTCTTCAGATGGAGCCTCACCTCCACATGCAAACACCTGATAAGTTTCAGAATCATAATTTGTAAAAATAATCATATACTTTTTCTAAAAGACATCATCACCTCATTATGCTAAATAAATATATTCTACAACTAAATCATAAAAAGCATCCGTCTTCGTCATAACCAAAATAGACAGGATATCTTCCATCTCAAATCCTGATTGTATCATCGGAATTGAGAGTTCGGAATTCAGTATCTTAAAGTTTATCAATCTCACCATCTCTTTTGATAAAGCGGTTTTCCTCAGCACTCTTTGCAGATTACCGCAAAGAAATCGTCATATATATTCTTGTCAGGGTTTCTGCATACCATTTATCCTCAAAATCACAGTACGCGTTCCTTGTCTCAACATCAACTATAGTTGCAAGACCGGCATCTACATGAAATCCAAATATACTATCATCGTCTACACCATCAGGTTTCATCACCCTTGAGAGCTTCGTAATATATAACCGGAAGATTCTCCTAAATTTCACTCTGCTGAGCGCATACCTGTAGTGGTCTTCTTCTAATTTTACAACCAATGTCTCGATTCTAAATCTTCCACTTCGGTACAGACTGTAAATATGGCATTTCATCTCTGTTTAACCACACTAACGGATCCTGACAAGTATATCTCCTGTTGGAAGCTTACCTCCCCCATGTCCAAAATGAAGTTTCCTTGCCCTGTACTCCTTCATCTCAAAAGCACTCTGCATGTAGTTTACAGGTGATGTAAGCAGCTCCTTTACTTCATCATATCTGAGATTTCCATTCCTTTGATGGTTGTAATTTTTCATAAGAACTCCTTTATACTATGCAATATTTTACCCGTTCAATCCACCGCATTCAATCTCATATCTGCCACTTATCATCATATTTGCAAGATGTCCGCACAGATAATCGGTTCAGCGTCCAGATCAAATGAAAAATTCGCTGTTTCTTCCATTGTATAAAAATATATACATTTCCTACAAACAAAGCATCTCTAAAATCATCTTCCGTAATTTCCGTATTATATTCTTCATTGACAAAATCTGTAAATCATAGTTTTTCCTCCATAAACACATCAGTACTGCTGTCCTGTTGTCGTTTAGCCATGCTATCTTTTCGACAATTTGTCAATTACTTCACCGATTTGTTCTTCGGTTTTCAAGGACAATGTCGGTATCTCTAGCCATACATTCATCTTACCAAGATAAGCACCGCAATAAACACCATCTTCTTCCAACATGGATTTATTACCGTCAATAGTAATTGTCTTTTCCATAAATCATACTCTAACAACAATATTAAAATATAAACTTACCAGGCACCGCCACCGCCACCGCCGGCGCCGCCTCCTGAAAACCCGCCGCCGGAGAAAATTCCTCCACCGCTGTCGGAATTAGATGCTGATATTCACGTCGAGATGTACTTTTTCTATACTGTGCATCAATGTATTCATTCTAATATAATCAAAGTACTTATTCCATGTGGTGCGTAACCGAGATGCTCAGGTCATGCTTATAGTTTCAAACTTCTTTATCCATTTGTTGCTTAACTTGAATACATATGCATATGGTAAAACATCATAGAAATACGAAGGATTTTCATCTACAAGTTCATTGATTCTACCTATTTTTGCAGTTTCAATAAAGTTCCTGAAGCCCAAGATTTCACCATATATCTTGCGGTTATAATCGCTCATAGCTTTATTCCGATAATCCAAAAACAGGTACAAAGCACATATATTACCGTTAATGCATATATATAAACAGGCGTATCGCCTTTAGTTGATGTAGATTAAAAGTATTTGAGTATATTACATGAGGCTATAGAGCTTAGTATTAAGCCCATTGTACCCTTTACTCTATTCTTTGATTTTCTGTAAAGAAAAATTTTCTTCATAAATTCTCAGTAATGTTCCCCAAATAGATGCTGCAAATACAAATACCTACAAATGAGGAATTTAGAGAAATGCCGTAAATATACATGTTAGATCTGTATAGAGACAGTATCAATGTTATAACAAAGCCGAGCATCCTATTATCTTTGCATGAGCTCAGTTGTTTCAGACTTCTTTGAATAAATCGATTTTTCCCTTGAAATTTTGCACTTTCAATCTGAGTCGGTTATAGTCTTATATGACTCACCTATCTGTTCCCCGGCATCCTCAGATTAAGCTCTCTACCTACGCTCTTTTCACTTGTTGATTTAAAAAGTGCTTGATAGAATTTCTGAACATATGCCGGCTCATCCACAGGTGTCTTTAGGGCACATATAATTGTGTCTTTCTTTCCCTCACCTTCTTTTATCTGTATAATGCCGCTTTGATGCAAAGGTAAAGGTATGAAAACTACATCTTCTCTGTCAAACCTGCTCATCCACTAAATATCCAAGCTCTGCAGGTGTAATACCCTCAGGTGGATTAAATGTAATCGGAGCAATAATATCTTTACTTTTTGCTTTTATGTGTACTCACTATCGATATCAAGCATATAATAATGATTGCATTGCAGTTACTCATTCCTTGCTGAGTGCCCCTGCCAATAAGCCTTCGGCGCATATGCAAAGCAATGTTACACCATTTTTGATGGAATCATAGATGCCGAATAGTTAAGCTGATTTTTCTGCTCATCCTATGTCCATGTTCCTTTATTGTCGGTACTTCCGTAATGTCCTACATAACTTTTTCATCTTTGTATAATTAAAGTCATTCGGCAGCTTGACTACAGCATTTGTAGACATGATGAGTCATTTCCCAATTTGTTGGGACGACATCGACTTATATATATGATTTTCTGTCTTTGACTGGAGATAATTTTTGTATTGTATATTTAATTTTTATAGACTTTTTCACCACTCATATCTGTGCCATTACCAATCCGGATTACTAGATTTCCCTCTTCCTTTGATATTTTATACTCATCTCCGCTGGCACTGATATCCTTTATCTTATAATTTCCTGTAAGAGTATATATCTTACAATTCCATGATTTTTCCCCAATTGAAAAAGCATCTATCGTCTCTGTTACTTCGTAGGAATAGTCCTTATTCACCTTGAGTTTCAACATTGAAATACCTCGTCGTTGCTCCAAATGAGGTGGTACTCGCTTCTGCAGATTCGCTATTAGCATGCTGTTCAAATATCTTTTCTATTTCATCACCTGATGTCTCATCAGTTGCAAACGCATAGCTTACAGTCAAAGCTGTGACAAGTAAAACCAAAGATTGATATTAGACCTATACACCTCTTTCTTCTATTTACACTATCGTACATATATCACTCGTATGATTGATTAAAAGCAAAATCATACATCCCTTTCCATTTTCTGTTCACTTTGCATTCTCAGTAAATTATCAACTATTTTTATGCCATTTTTCAAGTTTCAAATTCTATTTAAAAAGCATATTAAATGATATAATATTGTAATGTATATTTCTTAGATTATTTTGGGAAAACGAGGAATATAAATGGGATCTTTCGTATTTGCTTTAGCATTCTACTTTGCTAACATTTTTAGTGCTTGCATTTACATTTTTCATGTATTTTCAGGCTTGCCTTTGCCGTTATAAGGCACAAGGAAGTTCCACCTTGGATTTACAAGCTTGAGGCAGGCTTTTACAGGGCCGTATTCCAATCAAATACGATGACGTAACCGATACAAGAGCCCTCTTTGAGGGCGACTTTCGGCATTCTAACTTTGATACTTGCAAATCTAATCTGGATATCTTATATATCTAAAAATCAGGAACCCTGATTTTTGCAATATATAAATATCTAAAATTTCAATTTTTGATTGTATTAATACATCGCATAGTATTATTTATCATAAAACTGATTTCTGTAAAATTAACATCTTATAAGAAGGAGTCTATCTATATTCACCTGTAAACGCAGTATTGGGTGGTTATCACTGACAGCCTTTGTTATTGCTTAGTCTAAAGTGTTTCCGGATATCGGCAAAAAGCCGATTGATGTGCAGATGTCAAATGTTACCGTGACAGTCGGAAGAACGCGAGGCCTCGGAACTTTTATCAAAAGGCTTCAGCTTTGTTGGAAGACACTGACAGCAATACTACAATGTCGACGGTCATTTTCTACTATGGTGAGCGCATGGAACGCTGATTCGTGAGGAAAAAATCCTGCTGGCTACGTTTACCTAACGCCAAAGCGTAATGACACGAACAAGCTAAAAACTGCGTAATCCTCATTACCGTATCACCGGTGATAGCAAACAACTGTATGAGGTAAAGAGATAAACCAGGTAGTATATCAAAATTAAATATTGATGATTTTAAGAACAATAAAATAAAAGATGTTTATTCGTGAATCCGGTGGATTCAAAAGAAATTCGACTTGAAAATGACTTCCTTTATAGTTGTTCAAACTGAGGAATACTCTCTTTGGAAAAAGATATAGGATTGAAGCTAAGTTCTACGGTGACGGAAAACTCGATAGTTATAGCGTTGGAGCACAATATACAATATGGAGGTAAGCCGGTAGCCTACTCCATTTTTCATCACTCAGATTATATCCTTAACCAGCTATGTGTTCCATAAACTTTAGATTGAGGACTCTTTGTTCCTGTTATCGTCTTCATATATGTATCATTGAGCGTTTTAGCCGGCGCGAGTCAAAGAGAATATGGATTAAGCTCGATTTCAGCTATTTTTCTAATTTATCGGTATTACACCTGAAAATCCTTATGGTTAAACCAACAGTCCGTATCGACAGCAAATCCCTAGATAAGTGCGAACATGCCATTTCGCTATTTAAAAAGTCATCCACGCTTGGCTTATCTTTTTGCAATAAACGGGTACATGCTAAGTGATACTCGATTTTTCTCGGTGTTTGATCTATTTCGGATACAAACAGCAAACCTATGTCCTCCAAATTCAACACTCAGCATCTCCTTGCTTAAAAATATGGCTCCGTTTTACTCTCGACTTAGGAAGCTTGATCGGTCCGGGGTTATCGTTTTGGAGCTGCAAAGCTAATTTATCAAGAACTTTTTGTCTTTGTGACTTCGCCTTGCTGTCAATTTCAAGCCAAAAGTCATCGGCACCCTTCTCAATTAACTCAAGCGCCTTAGTCTTTATGTCTTTCGGGAAGATGTCCTATCTTCCAAAGTGAATAAAGCAAGCGCGGTTGATCAAATTTCTGCGTAAAATCATCCGTGCAGTAATTGCTCTCCTCATCTGAATATCAGCAATTATATTATCTACATTTTTCACCGTCGCTTATATCTTGATTAGCTAAATTATAGATGTCATAACCATCGTCACTATCTATGATCTTTACTCCATCAATCGCCATTCTGTTCTGTAGCTCCTACTACTGCTTTCAACAAGTTCGGTAATATCTTTTGATGCCTGCGATTTCATCGGATCGTGAATATAGCAAATTACCTGAGCAAGGTCACCATCCTCATCAGGATCAAAGTCAAGCATCAGATAACAGCTGTCACAGTACTGTGCAAACGGAATCCACTTCTCGTTGAAAAGATATGGCTTTATTCTAGTATCACGCATTTCCTCAATCTCTTCATCAGAAAAAGTACTCAGGAAAATCTGTTAACAAAGCATTTTTATTTTGAAAATAGCTCTTGCAATTTTCAATTTCTGAAAAGACTCATGAGATTGAAACACATATCGCGTTCGTCTATATTACAAGGTAAAATGCTCATATACTTGCTTCCGTTCTTGTATTTATATAGTTCTTTGAACCCCTCCGGCAAGCTTATATCAAAGCTTTCTTCAAATTTGGAAAGTTCATCATCAGAAGCTCCTTCTAGCTCCAGATACTCATCATAATATTCTTCCTCAATAGGATCATCTAGTCCCATTCATCAAAGTTTTCGCATATATTTCTCAATTAGCTTTATGTTATCAATCATTCCCATTGCGCTTATCTCCTTATATGTCTCCATCTATAACTTTCTGAAGGTAGGCGGATATGTCTTCCATAAACTCCTTGAAACTGCAGAGATCATGAAGTTCCTCATGTTCCAGGTCATATGCAGCAATCTTCTTGCTCTTAGGATTCCATACTATGTAGAAATGGTCATAGTCACCGGTCGACTTTGAAATTCTGAAGCTTTCTCCTGCCAATCTTCATTGGAATAGTTTCAATCAAAGATAAAAATTCTATATAATCAAAATCGCGGTCTTCAGAGTTCAAAGCGGAGCTTATCTCATGTAGAATTCCAGCAGATGCTTTGGCGGCTTGTGATTAAGCTCATCCAGCTTGTTATTCATGCTGTGGAATTTCTCGGGTTCAAGCGACTTAAAATATTCAGCCATCTCCATATCTCCCTTTTCTATGGCGATGCTGTAGGGCCTCATTCCATCCTTTTCGGTAATGGTCACATCACTGCACCGTGTTCAACTAGATATTTGCATCTTGAGGTCAACATACCTGGCAGCCACGCAGAGCGGTGTTGGACAAAATGAGTAAACCATATCAGGACGATTATAGTTTATGTCGACACCTCTTTCTATGAAGAACTCCATAGCCTTATAATCTCTATCTTTTCACAGATTTTTCTAAATGCCGGACCTCCATACTTTTTCACACTATGCCCCAGCTCATCTATCAAAACAAGGTTTTTCAAGCTTATTTCCATATAAGGCCTGCTCAAAAGCGTCTGTCTCAACATTGTTAAGCACATTTACTTTTGCGCCCTTTGATACTAAATATCTAATTAGGGGCTCACTGCAATATCTCACAGCAAAGTAAAACGACGGACTTCCCTCATCATTGAGCTCAGCTCCATTTTCAACGAGCCATTCAACCGACTTTGTCTTGTTCGTAAGTCAAAGCGAGATTAAGTGGCGAGCTCCGTATATTTGGATAGCAATCTCCTCGTCAACATCAAGCCCATGTGCAAAGCAACTCCTCAAGCGCTTTTGGTATTCTCGTCGATTACATTGCAGGCAAGCTCGAGGCAAAAGACGGAAAGCAACCTATATCTTTTATTTCTATCATAGTATTTCCTTACAAAATTTGAAATATGTCTAAACTAGAAGCTGACCTTTACATTATCACGCTCAACTTCATCCTTAACTTCAAACATAGGCTTTGCACTGAAACTGAGATATCTTTGCTACGATTGCTGATGGGAAGGTTCTACATTTGATATTAAAATCTCTTACTACAGACATTGTGTACTTACATTAATTTGCTATATCCTCCTCAACATGCGCAAGCTGTTCCATCAACTCTATAAAGTTAGCATTTGCCTTGAGGTCGGGATATGCCTCCGCTTGCTACAAAAACTTCTGAGCGTTCCGGTAAGAACATGTTTCGTTCTGTAGCTTCTCAGCCGTTGTAGATGAGCTTGCAACAACTGATCTTGCAGCTGCTAACAGCTTCTAGGGTCTTCGATTCGTGAGCTGCATAACCGCTTTACAGTTTCAACCAAATTAGGAATTAAATCGAATCTTTTTTGAGATAAACATCCATGGTTGAAAATCCCTCTTCGCAGTTTGCCGCCAGCTTTACCAGAAACCGTTATAGCACAATTAGCCATAATACTAATAATATTGCTATTCCAATAATTATATAAAAGTAACATACTAAACACCTCTTTTTCTCATATATTTTAATCATTAACTTGTTGTATTATCTGATATGTCATATCATCATATCAATGATGATACAAATACAGTAAACTTTAGCTTTCCCTATAATTACAGGTTTACGGTTTTGCAAGCACCGCCACCGCCACCGCCGGCACCGCCGCCTGAGAATCCGCCGCCACCGCTACTTGAGAATCCGCCACCGCCAATATCAGGGCTTGCCGCGGATATACCGCTATATGTGCTGCTCTGCTGTTCATCATCATATTTTACCCATATAATCAAAAAGCGTCAGCATCTATGTGAAATTATAACTGCTGTGCTCAGGCATTTTGATGTTTTTCAAACTTCTTCACCCATTTTATCCGTCAGCTTGAACACGTATGCATATGGCACGTATCATAGAAATATGATGGAGTTTTTTCTTCTACAAGCTCATTAATCTTATCTACTTCCACCCAGTTTCTATAGAGTTTCTGAATCCCAAGATTTCTCCATACATCTTACGGTTATAATCACTTCTCTTTCTTATTCCAGATTATCAAGAACGGAAGTATCAGAGCATATATCATTATAGCCGGATATATATATATCGGTGTATCATCTTTACCGGTATAAAGTATATCAGCACATTAAAATCCTATCAGATAAGCCATATAAAGTATACCGCTAAATACTATGCCTGCCACTTGTAGCAACATTTTGGATTTTATATAAATTATCTCTGAGTATTTAAATAAAATGCCCCATATTGCCATTACCGGAATGGAAAATAATAAAAATACCAATGATGGACGAGTATGTCAAAATCCAAAAACAAGACTCGATCTATATGCTGATAATAGAGCTGTCGCGAAAAGCCTATGCATCCTATCTTAACGCAAAAATTTCTCAAGGCTTTCAGATGCATTAGAGTAAATAACCTTTTTCTCCTTGAAAATCTCCATTCGATATTAGCTCTAATCTTGTTATAGATTCACCTATCTCTTTCACCGGCATCCTCATATTACATTTTCGACCTATGCTTTCATTATCTGAAGGATTCAAATAAGGCTTTATAGAATTCATTGACAAAATCAGGTTCATCTTCAGGCACTTTCATTGAGTAATCGTAGTGTGTCATTTTTGTCCTCTCCCTCTTCTATCTTGATGTATCCCTTTGATGCAGATATAGGTATAGAAACTACATCCTCTCTATCGACAACCTCATCTGCAGATATCCAATTTCAGCAGGTGTAATTCCATCAGGCGGTTAAAAAGTGCAGGTGAAACTATATCCTTGGTTTATTACTGTTCTTAAGTCTCACTAATAAAATAAAAATTATACAAGTGAAAGAATAAGGACATTTAGCGTTGCTCAGCCCTTACTGCGTACCCACCAGTAATTCTTTAGGGTATTTGCAAGAAGGTTACACCGTAGTTTGACGGAATCATCGATGCCTTTATAGTTTTAGGGTGTTGCTATTTTTTATCGCTTCTCCCATGTTCCATATTGCTCAGTGCTGCCGTATTTGCCTGTATAGCTTTTCATGCCGGTATAGGAAAATCCTCCGGCAATTAACCGTGGCATTTGATGACATGATTTTTCTATCTGCCAGTTTGTTGGAATAATATCGACATATAGTGATTTTCTACATTGGACTGAAGGTAATTTTCAATCTTGTACTTAATCTTATAGACCTTTCCCTGTTACGTATCTATATGCATCACCTATCTTTATGTTGAGGTTTCCATCTCTTTACCTATATCATAGTTTGTCTCCCTCGACGCTTATATCCTTTAATTCTGTGGAGTTTCCTGCGGGGAATACTTCTTGTAATTCCATGCTTAGACTTACCGGTTTAAATAGAACATCTATCGTCTCCCGTTATTTCGTATGAATAATCCTTGTTACTTTGATTTTCAACATTAAAATATCTTGTCGTTGCTCCATCAAAGACATATTCGTTTTTGGCAGCTCCGCTGTTCTCATGTTGCTCAAATATTCCCTTGATAGAATCATCTGTCTCTCATCATCTGCAAATACAGGACTTACAGCAAAGCTGTGACAAGCAATGTCAGAATTGCTACCAAAGCATATATACAATTTCCTTCTTTTGAATCACATCGCGCATCTATACTCCTTCTATTTCAAACAACTTTCTTTTTCATTTTGATAAAACAATTTTATCGAAAATGTAAATTCAATATTACTATAGATCCGTGCACAGCAGGCTGTGTTTCCCTGCTGCAATGACATGAAAGCTTATCATCATCTATTATCATTGCTGATATACTGTTATTTCAAATTTTTCAAATTCAACTTCTTACATAGGCTGCCGTCATTTCCTATTTATCAAAACAGGTTTGTTTTTCTCATCCGATAGAAGTACATAATCTTTGTAATAGAGAAAGTTAGATGTTCTCCTGGTGTTATAGCTATACTTTATGCTCTATCAGTCAAGTTCACAGCAAAGAACTTTCCGCCTTTTTCCATCCGTTCCGAAATACAATGTACCATCTTTCTCATCAACATCACGTATAAAGATACATACCCAGTTTGGTCTTCAAATAACTTTTGCCTGAATCAGCCTCTCGACGTGCTTTCATTATAAAGGCTGAATGCATATAAACCTCTAGATTTCCAAATTTATACACCTTGCTATGCTGTATAAATTATCTAAGGAAAACTCCGGGCGCATCTCCTATAACTTTGGGCTCTGGATCAGTCACCTCTATCAATTTCTCTAATGACTTGCTATATCATATATTTCTTTGTATTAATTATAAGATCTCCCATCTTTCTCGCTAAGCTCGCAGTCGAGAGCCGATTACTTATCGTCTAGATCCATAAGACGAATCTGTCCATGATTCGTAGATCGTGATTTGTAAGTATAAATCCATGCATATAGTCCTTGAGGACCATCCGCCTCAACCACATAAGATACACAGTTAAAGTACTGCGATTTTTATTCTTTATCTTTTATGTTCCAACAGTATTGTTGCTCTTAGTTCAATGTCATCCCAAGTCCAAAGGATATGCTATCAAATTATTCATATTTCTTCCTCTTTAAGTTCTCTAAAGCTATCTATATGATATCCGAAATAGCTTTTTTCCGGACCTTCGATAAAGATTCCATGCTCCGGCATATTAGAATTTCACCTAAAGAAAATCATGGGTAAAATCATCGGAAAACGGATATTCAGGTTGTATATCTTTCTTTAATGTAACAAGTGCTTTTTCTTTAATCATCCAAATCACCGAATTTCAGTATTACCTCGTATATCAAGTCTCTGATCAGCATTAAGTTCATTATCAGAATTTAACTAACAAATATAACTCTCCTGCGGAGATTCACCTGCATAGTATCCTAAAAGCAAAGACATACTAACAGCGGCTAATATCAAACAGTACATCCGTAAGTTCCAAGTTTTTCCGTTTTATCATCGTCAAGCTTTTCTTGTATGATTTGACGAGCAATATTATCAAGCGTCTCTCAAGTTCTGCAGCGAGTTTTATCATGAGGGGCTATCTTTGATATCGCTTAAGCTTTTCTTCCTTATAACCTGTAAAAGCTGAATTTCATATTTCCTTTAGCAAGCTTATGGCTTGTAAAATATATGCCTCTACAGTTTTCTTCCCAGTTGTATGCCATTCCACAAAGTCAGTAGTTCATCTTTATACACCAAATCACCTTTACATTATTCTGAGACATTCCACCCGTGCTGCAATCTACTTATTTCTCTGGTAATAGCTTCTAGAGGTGCATATTGCTAAAGCCTTTCAGCCTCATCGCTTATGAAGCGTGATTTCCCATATATCAATCAGCCTATATGAAGCATATCCTCGTGGCATGGTAAAATCTATAACCTCGTATCTTCAATCTTGAGAAGTTTCTGTTTACCCGCTTCATTCATCGGTCTTTAAATATGGGTGAGATTATCCGGCCATTTTCTATCGCCTGATATCTTTCCTCTCGCCGTGCTTGCCCTATGAGGCCTGCTCAGATTATCTCTTCCCATATCTTATCACCAAACATTCCCTGTTTTTGGATATCTCAAGGAACCAGTAATATCCTATAACTCCTATCCTGCAGGATTAATAATGCTTCCTTCCAGAAACGTATATATGCCCATCTTCTTCCATTATCGAGCCTATCATCGAGTCTGATGAGTCAAATCTACCTTACTCGAAACTCACCATCTGCACGCTCTATTGCATCTAGATGTTTTGTCTTGTATCTTTTCAGTATATATACACAGGCTGCATCAGCTATCCACTCAGCCTTACTGTGCAAAATCAACACTTAAAATGGCAAAAGCTATTTGACGTCTGGCGAGATTTCCCGAGCCTGCACACGATTGGAAATCTACCATCTTCGCACATGCAGCATATTTTTCGTAGGTACTGCCGTTTGCAGGCCAATCTTTCGACTTTTGATTTCTTTCATCTCCCGCATTTGATGTCAGTCATATCCACCTGCTTCTTTGTTGCAGGACGCATAAAAAGCATAACTCCTTCGTCACACGATAAAATCACCGGTTTCCTTCAGACATCCATCTCATCCTTCGATTCCGGACTTGATATATATCTAAATGTATCTTCTTTTATCCATACTAAACCACAGCAGTGTCTTCTATCTCTGATGACACGTTCATTTCTCCTGTGTGCTATCATGTTTTTGCTGCAGCTGGACTGCTTAAATGGTTTATCAATTAACTTAGTCTCTTTGAAATTTAAAACTTTTAATTATTTTTAACTTCCATGCTCATTTGTCTTTAATCGTAATAATACACCCTTACACAGTTCTTTTTAATTTTTCCTTAGCTCTGCAATCTCTACTTCTTTTACCCTTTGATTTGCCTACGAGCTGTTTCGTCCAACACGCATAGATATCGAAATAAAAATATCTATCTCCGTTACATTTTGGTCCTCGTATCAAATTAATAGAAATGCTTTCGATATTTTTATAACAATTTTCTCTTGCCTGGCACTATACCGCTATGTATGTAAAATATCCATCTTTGATATTATATGATGAAAACTTTCCTCCACTTTTTCATGCATATCGAAAGTCTACGGTAAATAGTAATCAATATTACAAGCACAATTATAATTAAACTTGTCCTGACTATACCATATGAAAATATATCTCTCATACCAACTAAAAATAATGTAAAAACATCAAATTACCTCTAGCTTATACTCTACGAATTATATTATATTTTAGCAATTATGCAAAGATTGCTTCTACGTCTGCCTCCTTGCCACTTAGATTGCTCTATATCTATTTCAAACATCTGAACTGCTTTCCCTAGAAGACGCTGCTAGCATCGGTAATGATATCACTCAGCTTGGGTAATATTTTCTTTAGCTTTTTAATATCTCCATCGATTCATCATCATGCTCAAACAAATGACATCTTCCAAATACAACTACACTCTGTAAATGGTGCCATTCCTCATCCTTTGCTGTTTCATTACCGAGCTGTAAAAAGCACACCTTATTAATGGTTTTAATAGAATCATGCTTATCACTTCTGGCTCCATGAAAGTATATCTTATTATTTTTCTTCATCGTATATGGGTGGTTGACAGGCACAGCATATGGATATTCCATATCTCCTATGACTGCTAATACACCTCTTCTGAGTTCCTTTTAGAGTTTCCTTGGCTGATTCCTCAGATATAATATTTTTCTTTCTTCTTTGTTCCTAAACATATTCCACCTCAGTCCATCGATAAATTAGATGTTTTATATTTTACCATATAGTTATTTAAAAACTCCCCTAATGTCATATGGTAAGGAGTCATACATCAAAAGCTCAACATATTTATAAATCCTTGACCACCCGTAAAACGGGTGGTTTTGTTCTTCGGCTACTATAAGCCGTGTTGCCGACGACACCTCAGGCGTTCACTTTTACAGCTTCGTTCAGCTACTACCGCCTTTTGACTCGTTGCACTAACCCTTTAGTGCCTGTATTACTTGCCACCCTTAAAAGGTGCTTGTGTTCCTCGCACTTGCTATTTATCTATGCAGCTATGTCGTGCCTTCTCTTGCTTCTCTATACTTTGCATATTGTAGCCTCATTTAGGGTCTGACGACACATGTCTCCACTAGTACCGCCTGTTTCCAAGCTTGTGTACAGAATTTGCATGTTTGTCCGTCATCAACGCACTTTCCCACCTTTCGGTATCATGATACTTGATACTACTACTGGGTGAGCATACTTGCAGCATAGTGAACATGATCTGCTGCATCAAATGTCCTTCTATTGTCAGCACCTTTGCTGTTTACAAAGTGACTTTATGTTCTTTTATGCTTTCTCGGTATTGATTATATATGATTTTCGTCATATGCTTTGGGTAAAGTCGTATGATGCTACCACAGCCATTTTGCTATGAGATATGACTAACTATGTTTATTCATATACATTATCACACCTTTCCTTTCTTTATGATAGTTAAGCTTGAGACAATTCTATTATATCTGGAAAGGTGTTTGATCTCTCAACCATTGTCCACCCGCATAGCAGGTGGTATTCACTAACTTTGCTGCGTACTCAACAGGGACACGTCCTCTATGATCTAAGCAGATGATTACATCTGCACTTATGACCACTCTTTTAAAAATAGGATTATTTATTTTAAACTATGTTTTGAGAGAAAAATCTAATATATATTACAGTTATAATAGTTTGTTTCAAAACTGCCTTCTGTACTACTTTGAGTGCCTACGCTTAGACTGTTTTGTAAGATTTTTGAATCATTTGACCTAGCTCTTTGCAATGCTTGCTCAAGTGCTTGAGCAGATTGTTCTGTTTTGTTGAGGACTTGTTTTTAGAGAATTTCCGGAACTTGTCCTTGTGAGTTTCAGAAATCATTCTGTTCACCACGGACGTCCTTGTGGCGCTTGTCCTTGTGAATTTCCCGGGCCACCTTGCCCGCCAGGACCTCCTTGTGGTGCTTGTCCTTGTGAGTCTCTCGGACCCCTTGTCCCGCCGGACCTCCTTGTGGCACTTGTCCTTGTAGAGTTTCCCGGACCGCCTTGTCCCCGGACCTCCTTGTGGTGTTGTCCTTGTGAATTTCGGGCCTGCCCGCCAGGACCTCCTTGTTGCTTGTCCTTGTGAATTTCCTGGACCCGCCTTGTCCGTTTGTACCACTATGGGTCCCCATTCTGCTTACTCTTTGAAGCCTTTGATCTATCATTATTGGTTTTTGATTTATTATTCTTACTTGATTTAGATGAGGTTTCCGGTTGACTTGCTCGATTTACCGGATGATGCATCCTTTCGAGGAACTGTCGTGTAGTTTCTATATTTGAATCATCTGCATATAGTGCAAATTAAGCTAGACAGACTCCCCAATACTTGATACCGTTATAACACCTGCTAAAAGGATGCTACTAATCTTTTATGAGATTACATCTTTCGAGACATGCACTTCTTTCCGTTTTTCATTTGTGGTTAACACTTGCATTGTGCACTGACAAAATGTAGATGGATTGGCACTGAGTAAGTATACAAATAAAGACAATGAAATGTGTATCTCGTGTATGTATATAATCCTTATACGTGGATAAACTAAAACAAAGCCTTGTAAATTCAGCTTATCAGGCTTGCTCTTATATCTTATCTTATTTTATATATTTATTTTTCTTGTTTTTAGACTCACTAATTCCATGCCATATACAAGTAATAGGATGGTAAATAATCATGCAGCCCGCTAAATCTCATGACGTGCAGTTTTCTCCCTCATTTCAGGTGAGTAACAATGTACATTGCAGTTGTTACAAAAGGTTTTTGTCTCCATAAAGGACATCGTTCGCTTCGTTTCTGAGAATACATCAGCAAGTCATTGCAGTCCTCACACAGTCCGGCTGCATTTTGATCCTTATGATTCTTCCTGCAGTAAAGTTTGATCATCTGAGTAACCATCTTCTGCTCTCTTTGTCTTTTTACATCAAGCTTATCCTTGCTCATTTCTCATCCTTTATTACATGTCCTATTTATCTATTTCTAGTACTTGGTATAATCCTCGGGTGCAGACTCATCAAAAGTGTATTTTCTCCTATCAAAGACAGCCGTTTCATCTATATGTGCAAAAGTACTCGCGCACAATCCCATATCCGCTGTGTCCCCGTGCTGGCTTTTCAACAGCTTATCTCTAAAGCCTATCTCTAAACTTTATCAGATTTCTTATTCATATCAGGAAACTGCAGTGAAAAAAATCAAAGACGGATATCCCCATTTTGATTGATTGCAAAGGCAGTCACCACTCAAATCAAAACACTGTCATCGACTAGATAACACTATGCCAAAGTATGTCCGGGCACATGAATGGCCCTCAATCCTTACTCCATCTACATCTATTACTTGACCATCTGAGAAAGTAAATATAGCCGTGGTTAAGGCTTACACCTACGTTTAGCTTCACAGGCCCAGCTTTGTCATTCTATCATCTTACCCGGTAATGTACTGTTCCTCATCCCTGCCGATGTATATTTGAGCATTTGGAAATATATTGTTGCCATTTTTGTCAACTCCCACCGGCATGATCAACATCTACATGAGTTATAAATACATTTTTAATATCCTTCAGTTTATACCTATCTTCCGAAAATTCCTTCTCAAGACCCGAAAAATCCTAGTGACCGGAGTCAAATGCAACAACTATTCCTTCTTTAGTATAAAACACATATTCATCGTCTTCCCTAATGCATGATACTCCGTTTGGGATAAACTCCTGAATTTGATGGATTTGCAGCTTTTGTTCCCCTTCATTATATGCTTTCTTTACATGCTTATCAAAGAAATATATAGTTCCCACAAAATGCTCCTTTTCGGATAAAATTCAGATAGTTAAAAACTCTACAACGCATCGATCTCTTTTCTAAGAAAATTGCAATATTCTACGTTGTCCTAGTAATCTTGGTGCAGTGTCCCTATCCATCCCACAGCTTTAAATTGGCATGTGGATAGTTTTGAGTAGGAACTTTTTGGCACCCTTTAAATCAAGTTCCTTTTGAGCCATATGTGAATAGGCATTTCTTCTGTTCTCTTTCTGTCAAAACAGGAAGTTCGACAAATGCACAGTCATGAATTATGCTTAAGATACTGTCCTCATCCATTGCAATGAATGTATCAGCCATAGTCGAGGCTTTTTCTCCGTAAAAGCCTTGTCATCTTTTACTGCAAGCTCCCTATTCCTACAGCCTTTCGGTGTTTTTTATGAATATCTAGAAGGAATTCCTGAATCCATGAATTTTGCCAAAAGACTACATCCTCAAATATTACTATCTTTCTTATCTTTGTTGTCCTAAGTGGTTGCAAGGACTACTTGCCTCCAAGAGATGCTCCATACATAGGTTCAAGTTCATTGCTTTCATGAGCTTTTCGAATAATTGTAGATCTCTTCGGCTCTCTCTTTTTGATGTATGGTATGTCTTATTCGCAGACCTGCCATGCGCTGAAAGATCCAGGATGATATATCTCAAATCATTACCGAGATTATCTGCTAGTAAAATTTTCATTCCTTCTGCTGAAAGAAAGCATGGGGTGAATAAGTAAAATCGTCCTTTTGTTTTCCGAATTTAAATCGAGAGCCTTCATTTTGCCTCCAAATTGCAAAATCTATCAGGCGTTGGTTACACTAACATCCTAACACTAGAACTATTAAATTTCAATACTTTGCGATTACAAAATAGGGAGCATGCTATCTGGCTACTCCCTAAATTCTTATTTACTTAATTAAACCATGTTTCTTAAGAAAATCTCGAGCTACTACCTCGGCTAGATTTTCCCTCTATTCCTACCTCATAGTTCATCTTGCTCATCTGTTCTTCCGTAATCTTGCCTGAAAGCTTGTTTAAGTATCTTCTCAAGCTCCGGATGTCGAACAGTTCAGCTTTCATGACGGTGCTCCTTGATAAGGTGGAAAGATGCTTATCATCTTTCAAAATCTTAGCTTATATTTTTGTAATTTCAGGATCGGTTGGATGACCTCCATAATCTGTATTTCATGCCTGACTGTATAGCACTGTGGCGAGTGCAGGCTCCATCGTTGCAACATTGATTTAACCCATATACAGACTTAAGTCCTCTGTTTCCATCATCTCTGTCATTAAATTCCAGAGTAAATCCGGCCTTCAACTTGTCTTCTTTTCTTGAGATCTGATATTGTCTCGAGGCGCGTATTCCTTTGCAATGTTTTCAGGAACTGCAATAGCATATGTGTTTGATATGCATCGGTTTTAATAAAAGCAAAGATTGTCCTGATTCCTTCATCTCTTGCAGCCCTCATATACTCTTTTTAGAGTCCTTGCTAACTTTTGAGGTGCAGGCTTTAACAGGCTCCCGTTATAGTTCAGTAAACTCGGGATGTATATCTATATCGCCTTTTTCAGTGCCTGATAAAGAAATCCGTCTTCCCGAAATTTGAAGCAAAGCTGAACCGAAAATATCCTGCTTTTTTCCTCGATGAAATTTTACCATATTCATCAAAATTTCAGGCTCAGGTCCAAGCTTGCCTGCGATTACAATATGCTTTCTTGCTCTGGTATAAGCTTAGGGACATATGACGCACCCACACCTAGGAACATCAAAGCAAAAGCAAGAAATACAACGCGTAGATTGGCCTTTTCCATCTTCCTTAGAACTATATTAAATACTATTGCCAGCACTGCTGAAGATATAGCACCTATTAAAATCAGGCTCGCATTTCTCCTGTCTATACCGAGCAAAATGAACGAGCTGGGCCTCCTGCTACCAGTGCAGCTAGGGTTGCCGTACCCTATTATCATAACAGTTGCTGTTCTAATTCCGGATACGATGACCGGCATAGCAAGGGGAAGCTCAAAAGTCTTAAGTCTCTCCCACTTGTTCATTCCAAATGCCACGCCCGCCTCCTCAAGGCTGGGGTCAATTCCATTAAGTGCAGTAATATGTATTTTTCCAATATCGAAATATTGCATATATCACAAGAGCGATTTAACGCCGGCATGGTTCAATTCCCGCGAGGCGGAATGAAGAGACCAAAACGCCGATGGTACTGTTTGAAAATACCGGCTATCTGTAGCACCAGTTTTGATGCTCGCTTATGCGTATTGAGGTAAATTGCAAGCGGAATCGTCGAAAGTATAGCGATAAGCAATGTCAAAAGCGATAGCTGAAGGTGCTGACCGATGCCTCAAAGCCGCTCACTGAATCTATCTTGAAATGTCGAAAATTAAATCATTTCATTTTGTCACCTCCGAAATAGATTTTTCAACAAATTCATTTGCCGGTTTTCTAAAATTACATTTGGCTTATCAATTTGCATATATGTCACTCTCCAGCACCGCAATTCTGTCCGCGAGAAGCAGTGCTTCATCTGTGTCGTGAGTCACAAATATGACTGTAATTTTAAATTCCTCGTGTAGTTTCTAATCAGCTTGAAGTTGCTTACGCGAGATGGCATCAAGTGGCAAAAGTGGCTCGTCATAAGGTAAATTCTCAGCTCGCCTGATTATCGCCCTACTATTCCAATCTCTGTTGCTCTCCTCCCGAAAGCATGCTTGGTAAACGGCCTGCATACTCATCTGCAGGAAGTCCCACCATTTCTAAAAAGCTCAGCCGTCTTTTGTTTGATTTTATCCTTATTCCATCCTTCATCTCGGGATTATTGCGATATTTTCTGCCTGCTGGGTTTCCGGAAAAAGAGCTGTCTGCTGAAATACGCAGCCTGTGGACAGACGCAATAGGTCTCTCTGGTTATAGTCTTTGATGCGCTTATCATCCATGTATATATGTTCCCATCTGTCGGCTCAAGCAAAGCGATTTATCATCTTCTAACGTGTCGTCGTTTTCCCTACAATGTCAAGCAATTGATATAGAATTTCCTGAATTATCTATTTCTCTATAATCTCTATTTCTCCAGTTCTTGATGCAATTATTTTATCAATTATATTATCTACATATATTTTTCAACAAATTATCTTCATCTAAGTTATTAATATCCAGTTCTTTCTTGGAATCATCTTCTATATTTTTCTAATTCTCTTATCTTGTTTTCCAGTAACTTCTTTTTGTCTTGAACAAGTATTTTTCGTAAATATTCTTCTTTTTGAAATACTGTTTTTCTTGTAATTCTCATGAGATTATTTTGCAGGTTACTATTTAATTCAGATATTTCTTTTTAAATACTCTTCCTTTCTTTTTTTCATAATCTATTATGCTTTCTTCTTTTTCTGTATTTTGGGACTTAAATTCATCTAATTTTGGTCTTATCAACTCTATAATGTCTCTTTCTTTGACATTGTTGGGAGTTCTACTAGCTTTACAGAAATAACAATAGTAATTTCTATATTTATACACTTTATTTGGATTTTTCTTTTTGCCTACTATCGCATCTAAAATCCCATATGTCTACCGCATTCTTTACAAAAATCTTGTCAGATAGATTCTTTCTCTGTTTTTGTGTATCCCCAAAAATTCTTTTTCTTTTATTATCCCTACTTTATCAAAAACTTCTCTAGAAACAATCGCTTCATGAGTATTAAGAATTACCTTCCATTCTTCTTCAGGAAGTAATATACTTTTTCTTCCACCAATCCTTGTATCTTTATATTTATTATACATAATCTCCTGTATATAATTCATTACTCGTTATTCTGGATATAGACGCACTTGTCCAAACTCTTTTATTTATTTTTACTGCCAGTAACAAGATTTCTTGTGTACTTTGAAATTTTTAGTTCTTCTTTTCTTTCAGAACAGGTTATATAATCTTTTTCATTGAATATATTTGCTACCTGATTGCAAGAATATCCCTCTAACAGCAAGTCAAAAAGCTTCTTTTAACTATAAAAAGCTGTCTTTTTCATCATGTATAATATGATATTTGTCTTTTGGATCTTTATGTATCCAAAAGGTGCTGCCCTAATTAGTATTTTTTCCCTGTGATTTAAGTTGTTTAAAAGAACTTTTTACTTTTTTTCCGATAATTCCTTACTGAACAAATCATAGTACAATGTCTTAAACTGTATATCTGTATCTATCCCATTTCCATCTTCATTTATAGAATCATAGTTGTCATTGATAGCAATAAACCGTATTTTCAAAAATGAAAATATATTACTCAGATAGTCTCAAGCAATATATAATCTCTTGAAAATCTCGACATATCCTTTACAATTATCGTATTTATTCTCCAGCTTTTATATTATCAATAAGTCTTAAAAACGAAGGTCTGTTTGTATTTGTAGCAGAAAAGCCATCATCTATATATTCTTCTATCTCACAATCCTTCAGAGAGTTCTCGTTTTCAATGTAATTTCTTATATAGTCTCTCTGATTTACTATACTTACACTCTCATCCTTTTTATAATCTTCTTCTGAAAGTCTTAAATAAATGGCTATTCTATTCATGCTCTACCTCAACTGCTTTTCTATATCTTTATCAAAACTAAATTTAAAGTATAGTAGTTGCTTTGTATTTTTGAGATTTCTATACGGTTAATTAAGGTATCAACCAGTTCTTTATCCACCTCTATACTCTTGTAATCCTCCAAACAGTAAAAATAGAGCTTCCATGAATTTTTGATTTCATCTTTTTCTTCTCTTTATGTTCCTCTTTTTATCGTCTACTACCTTTAATTCATTTTTAATCGTTTTTATCTGTCTATCTATTTTTATTACTTTCTGCTTTTAAATTTCCTTAAAAGAACATCTCCTCTAACATAGCTTTTCATATTCTTTCTGTAGACTTAACTCTAAGAGCATCAATCTTCTTTCTATCAGTATCTATTTTTCAAAGAAACTTGCTTTTATTTTTTTCATTGCTTGCCTTCTCCAAATAATTTTTAAGATATAATCCTTTTATCCTCTTGATAAAAACTTGAAAATAATCTTTTTAAAAGGTATCAACGAAAATTTTATCGATATCCGTTTCATAAATTCTGATATGAGATTTTTCTAATTTTAATTTATCACCACCTTTACAGTAATAGTACTAACAAACTTCATCATTAGACTTTGAGCCTCCTTGAACCATATTGTTTTTGTAAATCTCTACCGCATATACCACAAATTATGAGACCATCATACTTTCCTTCTCTGTTTCGGTCTCTTTGGATTTTTTAAACCTATATTTTTCTTTACCATCTTTTATGGTATTTTTTAATGAACGATAAGGTAATGAATTTTTATTTTTCTTTAAGTATTCTTACCCTTTCAAATAAATCTTTTTCAACCAGTGCTTCATGGGTATCTTCTACCCTTTATCCATTCTTCTTTATCACAGAAATTTACTTTTTCTGCCCGAATCATATCTGTTTGAATATACCCTTTGAGTTAAATTTCCAATATACACTTCGTCAGAAAGAATTTTTGATAGATAGGAAGGATCCATTGTCTTATATCCGGTTTATTTTTAGAGCTCTCCTGTTCTTTTTGTATTCAGCAGGTGTAGTGTATATACTTGTCAATTCTCTTGCTATTTGTATATTAGATTTGCCTTGACCAGCTAAATGAAATATAAGCCTTACTACTTCTGCTACCTTTTTATCTAACCACCAAAACTCTTTTTCCGTCTATTTTTTCTACCTTATAGCCATACAGAGCAGTAGCTCCTATAAAGGCTCCTTGTTTCATTTTTACTTCTTTTGAGGCTTTTACTTTTCTTTGAAATATCTTTAGCATACAAGTCATTGAAGATATTTTTGATTGCTATTTCATGACTCTTATCCGATTTTATACCGTTTTTTGTATCAAGATTGTCATTTACAGAAATAAATCTAACCCCTAAGAACGGAAATACTTTTTCTATATAATTCGCAATTTCTAAATATTCTCTTCCAAACCCTAGACATATCTTTTACGATGATACAATTTATTCTCCCTATCCTTATATCTTCCATCATTTCAAGAAAAGCTGGTCTTTTTAAAGTTTGTTCCGGAATACTCATAATCTTTATATATTCTAAAAACTTTTTATATCTTTTTCATTTGCTTCTTTTACACAAAGTTCTTCCTGCATTTCAAAGTGAATTGCTTTTTATCCCTATAATCTTCTTTTCTTTCTTGTGATAGTCGTGTATAAACACCGGCAATATATGTTTTTCAACTATTTTTATATTTTCTGTATTTATTTCTGATTGTGATTTATGTCTATTTTTTTCGTTCTAGCCATAACATACCCTCACTTTCAGCACTTTACAAGACTTTTTATTCATAACAGCAGGTATAGCTTTTGACTTTCCGTTTGTAGACATACTTTTTCTTTTGCTATAATATTATTCTTAAATTTGGTCTTGTCCCGCTTTTGTCATTTCCTCAAGTAAAGATAGCTCTTCGGTATGATTAAACCTGACATCTATCGTCTTTATCTTCAGAAATAAAAATTTTATCAATGAGCATCACAACAGATAGCCTGTCTATTTCAGATAAATTTTTATATCTGTTAATATCAATGATCCAGCTCTTATTTTTCATCTATTTTATCCTTTGTATCTTCTTGTTTTTCTTAATCTATACTGGATACTTTCATCTAGCTTAGTGAGTTTTTCCATATAGTTTTTCTAAAAAGGTGATATTCTTCTTTACTAATCACATCCTCTTTTAAATCAAGGTAAAGGGAAGATAAGAGTTCTTCTGTCATAGCTTTTTCTCGTTTTAATATAGGAATCTGTTTGTCTTTTCAGATTTCTATTTATATCTATAAGCCGAACTTTGGAATATAGCTTTTTCGTTAAATTCAATATATGATTTTATTATTTTAGACACTGCTTTTATCAAGGTTTCTTCCTTTATGCTGTGTCTTTTGCAAAGATTTTTCCTTGTTATACTTTGAGCATATATAGAAAAACTTCTTCTCTTTCTTTATACTTTTTACAGTTCTTCTAATCAAAGAACTTCCACATTCTTTACAAAAACAGCATCCCGGTAAAAATATCAATTTTATCCTTACCACGAGAGTTGTTTAAATCTCTTTTTAAGCATTGTATTTGCAATAGCAAAAACTTCCTTACTTACGATTGCTTCGTGGGTATCTTCTACCCTTATCCATTCTTCTTTATCTTTTTCCAATTTGCTTTTTATTTTTATAGTTTTAAGTGTAATCTCTTTCCCTGTAAGGTGTTTCCAATATATACTTCATTTTTCTATAATTCTGTTTACTGCCTTTCGCTGACCAATTTCCACCTTTTATATTTTTGAAATCCATTACACTTAAAGCCTTGACTTTCTTTTATATTTTTCTTGGAGTTAGAACACCTAAAGTGATTTAACTCATCTGCAATTGCCTTTGAAGAATATCCCATAGCTTCATATCGAATATATTTTTGATGTTAGGAGCAGCTTGTTCATCAACCACCAACTTATTTTTATTCTCATCAGATTTTTATATCCATAGAGGTGCAAAAGCACTAATAAAATCACCTTTTTCTCTTTTTATCTTCTGGGAGCTTTTTACCTTATTAGAAATGTCTCGGCAATAGCTGTCGTTGATAAAAATTTTTATAGGCAGTATTAAATGTGTGTCATTCATATCCGCACTTTTTACTATCATAATTGTCATTAACGGATATAAATCTTATCCGTTTTTCCGAAATATTCTTTGTATAAACTTTCCAGCTTCTATATAATCTCTTCCAAATCTTGACAGGGTCTTTTTACAATAATGGTATCAAATTTCTTATCATAAGCATCCTTTATCATTTCTTTAAAATTCGGTCTATCAAAATTCGCTCCTGAATATCCGTCATCAACATACTCTTTGACCATTGTAATTTGATTTCTTTTTACATATGAGTTTATAATTTCTCTTTGATTTGATATGAATTACTTTCTACTTTTTCTCCATCTTCTTTTTGAAAGCCTCAAATACATAACTGCAATATTTTTCTTTATCTACACTATTTTTAAACACAAAAAGCCTCCTTAAATTCAATTTACATACAATAAATCGAACCAAGGCTAGGCTTCCACAAAAATATTATAACGCTCCTTATATTTTTGTCAGCCCCTAATAGACAGAAAAATTTTTTTCTTTGATGTATTCCTCTACTAAATTTTTCTAAGCTAAATCCATTTTCATTAAATTTAATTACCACCTCCAACCATCAATTTGATTTATTGTCTGTTTATCTTTTTATCTATTTCCATCTTAATATCTATATTATGTTCTTCACATAATATCTTCTCCTTATCTTCAGTATTTTTAAGTTTTTATGACATTGACAAGTGCATTGGCTACTACATAGGAATTTCACTCCGCCCTTTTCAAGATGAGCCGGCTTCAACTGTAGAAGTATCATTATCCCCGTTAATATCATCGCACAAGAGTTGCCACACTCTTTTTTATACAGACTTATTTATCGCTCCAAACCTTATATCCTCTACAAATGTAGGTATTCATTTAAACCAATTTAACTTAGCAGGTTTATCTTGGCGTAAAGTTGTAAATTGCTCCATTACCAGTTAACGTCTTGTCTTGGTCTATCTAGTTGTCAAAGATCAAATCTATATATAACGAGGTATAAAACTCCCTCTATATATAAACCTTACTTTCAGGACAACTTTTAACACTATTTTTTGAAAAATTTTTCAAAAATAGAGGACAGAGATGTTTCCCCTGCCCTCTACTTAATTTACTTATCCAAAAGTTTTCTCAGCTTTTCTAAAATCTTATTTCTTAATCTACTGATTTTTCATTGGATTTGTATCTTCCCTTTTTGCAACTTCTGCGAGAGTCTTATCCTCAAAAATATAATGCTTCAATTAGTTTTCTCTCTTCATCATTCAAACTGTCTAATGCATGATACAGATCTTCTATCAGCATTTTTGTTTCAATGATTTTTTTCAACATCAACAGTATTATCTGCAATATCTACAATACTTGTGTTAAAGTCTCCAAAATGAAGTACACCATGCTTTCTATCCAATCTTTTTAAATGAGGCCTCATGATTAAGCTCTTTTTATATGTTCTATACACTTCGTCAGGTACATATATCTTTTTCCCCTTGACATAAATGTATTTTTCTTTTGTTTGACATCCTTTAGTCCTCCTTTTTACTCTAAATTTTGATTTTTAAGCATAAAAAGGAGGACTCGACATTTTGACATGCGAAATCCTCTTAGATGTAAACATTTGAAAGCTCTTTTGTTTTTCTTATATTTAGTTTTAGTTCTTTAAAAAGGGCAATATATAGAAATCAAAAATAATTTGAAAACATATATAATATATTTATAATATTTTTCTTGTTGATAAAAACAATTTCACATATATGCTCCTCATTCTCAATACATATTAAATGTGCCTCCTTAAAAATTAGCTATTAGAAATTTTAATCCTACAAAGCATTACTTTTACTTTAAATTTACATTTTCTAGATTCTTTACTGTATTTATCATCATAATAAATCCAACAACAATCATAATGAAATCTACAAGAGGCTGTGTGAACCAAACTGCTTTTGACTCCAAATGCCATTGGCAAAAATGATCATTGCAGGAACAAATAAGAACAACTGTCTAAGCATAACAATCATTCCGGCTTTCTTTCCATTTCCGATTGATTGGAAGAATGTAATCGTCATAACCATCACGCCGTACAAGATAAATACAGAATAGAACAATCTGAAATTTCCTACTCCTTGTGCAATAATGCTTGCCTCTACACCGAACAAGGAAAAGGATCTGACTTGAAAACAGTAAAGATGGAAGCCAAAAGATTGCTGCAAGGATAAGTCCTCCAATAGAAAATACCTTCATACCTTGTCTTACTCTATCAAACTGTTTTGCTCCGAAGTTTGTACCAACAACAGGTTGCAGCCCCTGACTCATTCCCCAAAGCGGAAATAAAGGAAAAAGGCATATACACGAAGTGATGCTGCCATTAGAAATTCCGTTCGTATCTCCACCATATTTAAATGCCATTTTATAAAGCATTGTTTGTTGTATCATAAATAGGAGCTGCATCATCATAGCGGATGAACCGACAGAAAACATTTCTTTTTTAATTTCCGCATCAGATTGTATCTTATGAATTTTAACGACCTTACTCTTTTTTTCAAGAAATAATGTAGTGTTACAGCAGCTTGAACAAATTGGGCTGTGATCGTTGCAAGGGCAGCACCTTCAATGGCGTATTCACCCATAACGGTCATTAGTATCGGATCAAGTATGATATTAAGTAAAGCGCCAAATCCCATAATCAGCATGGCTTTTTTCATCAGTCCTTCGCCACGCATTACCATGTTGGCAGACTGTGTAAAGTTCACAAATAGAGAACCGATAAAAATTACTCTAAGGTATCTGATACCATAGGCTTTGATTTCACCTGTCGCACCACCATATCTAAAAAGTGTGGTGCGAGGAGGATTCCTCCGACTGTGATGATAGCAGAGAACAAAATCACCCAAAAGATTAAGTTACCCATAATTTTATCTACAGTTTTCTGATCCCCTTTACCGATTGCTCTTGAAAGTACAGAAGCAGAACCTACACCAAGTAAAGTTGAAACACCGCTGTTAAAAAAAGTAAGTGGCATTGCAACACCACAGGCGGTCATTGCTGTCTGTCCTATAATTTTCCCGGCAAATATCCCATCCAGCAAGGGATATAGACCGATGACTATCATTCCGATTACCGCCGGAACTGATAGCTGAAAGAGTAAGTCTATCGGTCTTTTTGGTTAGTAGTTGTTCTTTTCATATCCTGTTTCAAGTATTTACCTCCATTTATACAAATATATTCTTACAGTATTTTTTTACGCCATTATTTTTTTATTTTTGTAGTTCTACCATATTTCTTATAAATCCCATTTAAAAGCAATTAGCTCATTATGGGTTCCCTTGTTCTGCAATATTCCCTTCCTTGATTACAACAATATTGTCGGCATCCCTAATAGTATTTAATCTGTGAGCGATAACTAATAATGTTTTTATTCTTTACCAATTCACTAATTGCTTCCTGTATATAGCTTTCATTGTCCACATCAACACTTGCTGTTGCCTCGTCAAGAATTACAATAGGAGCATCTTTTAACATGCAACGGGCAATAGAAATTCTTTGTTTTTCACCACCGGATAAAGTTGCTCCTCCCTCTCCAATCATTGTGTCAAATCCATCAGGAAGTGCCATAATAAAATCATAGCATCTTGCTTTCTTGGCTGCTTCTATAACTTCTTCTTTCGTTGCATTTTCTTTCCCCATGGCAATATTGTTAAAAATCGTATCTTGAAATAAATAAACTCTCTGGAAAACCATACTGATTTCCGACATCAATTCAGATAGTGAAACATCCTTTATATTCACTCCTCTAATCAAAATTTCACCGGAGTCTACATCCCAAAATCTTGTCAAAAGATTTGCTACTGTGGATTTACCTCCCCCGGACTGTCCAACTAAAGCCGTCATTGTATTCTTATTCATTTTGAAACTCATATCATGCAAGACCTCTTTTTCACCATAAGAAAATTTAACATGATTAAAACAAATTTCAGGTTCTGAGGTATCAGATTTTGAAATATGTTTTTTGCCCACATCTTGCAGTTCAGTTTCATTTAACACTTCTTCAATACGATCCAATGCAGCGTTCATTACAGTAAGCCTTGTCGCTTCACCATAAAGTGTTTTTAAAGGGCTGAATAAGTCAAACACAAACAAAATAAGCCCCAACATATATGGAAGTCCCAAAGTTCCTTGATGATTAAGATATAAAGCCACTGCTAAAATAAATGTAATCCCAATTCCATAAATAATATTTAAACCGGTTGTCCATGGTGTTATTTTATTTTTCAAATTTTATAGATGTGTCCTTTGAGGATATAAAATTATCTGTAAGAGATTTAGAATTTTCGCCTAAAAAGGTTATAACTTTTTAATAACACTGATCCCCTCAGCAAATGACAAAACTGCATCGGTGAGTTTTTCACTTTGTTCTTGTCTAATAACCGCTTCAGATAAAGACATTTTATTCATGCTATTTGCAAGCAATGTTGCAACCAGTGTTACACACACCGCAATCAGTCCAATTCTGTAATCTAAAACAAACATGAATACTGTTAGTACAAGTGTTGATAATACATAGCTCATCATATTGGCAATCGTACTCATGGAAACTTCTTCAATAAAAGCCATGTCCGAACTTAAAACAGAATTTATTTTTTTCCTAAATTACCTGCTGTAAAATATCCCATCGGAAGCTTTCTAAGATGATTACCCAAGCTCCATTCTTTTATCAGCAAAAATCATAAAGCCGGCTGCACTTTGTAATTTATCGCTTAAGAAGTGAACCACAGCTTGTAATAAAACCACTAAAACAAGTCCCTTCCCTACATATAGAAAAGTTTTGGGACGTATTCGTTTTTCATAAAATCCAATCAAAACGGTAAATGCAATAAATATAGGCATTTTACTTAATATAGATTCAACAAAGGCAAATATAAATGCAGACTTTATTCTGTTTTTGTATTTACCTGATAAATTTAAAAATTCTTGAAATTAGTCTAAACATTCATTTCACCTTCCTTTCTGCTGATTTTCCAATCTTTACTAAATAGTGTCGCATCCCATAATTTACGATATTCTGCTGAAGATTCTAATAAGTATTTATGCTTTCCATTTGCAACTAAATGACCATGATCCATAACTAATATCTGATCTGCATCTATAATAGATGGCAACTTATGTGCAATAACAATTAGGGTTTTTCCTTTTACAAGTTCACGAATAGCTGCTTCCATTTTTTCTTCATTTTCCGGATCTGCGTAGGCTGTTGCCTCATCAAGTACAACAATCGGAGCATTCTTCAAAATAGCTCTCGCTAACGATATTCTTTGCCTTTCTCCACCTGAAAGCATTTTTCCTGCTTCCCCTGCTAAAGAATAAATACCATCCGGAAGTCTATTTAAGAATTCCATACACTGAGCTTTTTTAGCTGCTTCAATAACCTCATCATCACTGGCAGCTAAATTACCAATGTGAATATTTTCTAAAAGCGAGGTGTTAAATAGATATTGGTCTTGTGCCACATAAGAAATTTGTTTGTTGAGCGATTCCAATCTTATATCTTGTATGTCTTGTCCATCCAATACTTATGCTTCCATCTAAAACATCATAGTAGTGAATTAAAAGTTTAGCTAAAGTACTTTTTCCTGAACCTGATTCACCGACAATCGCTGTCTTTTCACCAACTCTTGCCGTAAAACTTACATTATGAATAACATTCTTAATATAGGTTTCAGGCTGTCCATTTTCTCCCATCTTGCTTTAGCTGATAGCCAAAGGTAACATTATCATATAAAATAGTCTGTCCTGTTCCCTTAAAATCATTTTCTCCCTGCTTTAAAGGAGCCATATTTAAGGCTTGTTCTAAAGCAGAAATCTTATAATTTAACTGTGGCATAGTTGGTAAAAACCCAAGAGCTTTCAGTAGTGGTAATCCTATACTTAAAGAAAGGCATAATATCAGTATTAAGTTAGAAAGACTTGCATAGCCCATATACACAAAAGTAACCACCAAGAGGCAATGTTAAAATAATCGTGCATGGAAGTAAGGCACTATATAACGCCATCCATGGCCATGCCGTCTTATACCAAGCGAGTGCATAATCTCTGTAATTACTTATATCTTTAGAAAGGCGCTCATAAGACTCTGTTTGCTTATTAAATACTTTTACAACTTCCATACCGTTTACATACTCAATAATGGTATTATTCATTTTTCCACTTGCCATATAATATGGTCCCATTTGTTTCATACCTACAGAGTACATAATCATCATTGCAAGAATGCTAACCGGAATAGAAGCTAATGACATTAACGCTAATCTCCAGTCAATAAAAAACATTGAAACATAAACCATAATAGGTACAATTAGGTTAGCTATTCCTTCAGGAAGTGAATGGGCTAAAAAGCACCTCTAAACTGCCAATATCATCCACAAACATTTTTTTGATTGTACCAGTCCCTTTTTCTTCAACAATACCCAATGGAAGATTTTCCATTTTTTTCTGTAAGGATGTTCGAAGTCCAAGCAGCGTGTTGTATGCTGCTTTATGGGATACATTAAGACCTAAACCTCCTAAGACAGCTTGCAACACTAAACAAACTAAAATACTGATCAATAAAATAGCAAATCTTTCAAATTCTAATTGCTCACCTAAAAATAAGTGGATTGATAATCTGATATGCAAATAGAAAAGGTAGCACACCATAATTACACTAATAAGCATAATAAAACTTGCTAAGTGAATTGATTTTTATGCGAACCTGCATATTCAAAAACCTTATTTAACATAGTTTTTTTCTCCTTCAATAAATTTCCTTTTTTTATCCATAAAATCCATAATCAACGCTTCATTTCCCTTTACAGATATTTTTTTATAATCCTTATCGCCGAGCATTAAGACGGAATGACAGGTTTTTAAATAACAACTCTAAGTCATGAGTAATTATTATAATTTGGAATCTCCTTTGCTTTTTCTGTCATTAAATCGGACATAATTTTCATACTTTTATAATCAAGACCTGATGTTGGTTCATCCAGAATTATCAACTTTACGACCGGATAAAAACGAAGTAATAATCGCTAATCGTTGTTTTTGTCCACCGGATAATTTCTGCGGATGATTGGTTTTTATGCCACAGGTCTGTATCTTTTAGATATTCTCGTATTTTTTCTAAATCACTTTCCGAGTTTTTATCTTTACAAAATATCAATTCATTTTCTACTGTGTCTAAAAATCTGAGCATCTACATCTTGTAATACACAATACGAGTTTCTAAGCCTTTCTTTTGTTTCTGTCCATAGCTGACATCTAAATATTTTTCAGATAATCACATAATGCTTTTTGCTAAGGTACTTTTTCCAATACCATTAGGCCCAATCACTCCCATTATTTCGCTCTTTACCAATCTCAAAGGTTAAGTTTTCTATCAAAGATTCTTTTTCCCTTGATGGATACAGGCGTTATTTAATTTTGATATAGCTTTTAGCTACAATCAGTTCTTTTTGATACCAATTCTCTTTCATTAAGTGTTCTTAACTCAAGCTCCTTACATTTATCATTACTAAGACTCCCATTCGGAAAAAATATCACATATTGTACCGTCTTTTTATATAAATCAATCTGCTAAAAATCTCTTTTAAATAATAGAGCCTATGTTCCGCTATAATTATTGTCTTTCCCATCGCCTTCAATCTGAGAAGTATTTCACTGAAAGTGTTTTTATACTATCGTAATCAAGACTGCTTGATGGCTCATCAAAAATAATATCCGTATCATAGATAAGAGTTCCAGCTATAGCTACCTTTTGCCTTTCCCTCCTGATAACTCGAAGATGGACTTTTTCTAGATAGCTCTATTTCAAGTAAATCCATTGCTTTCGTCAACTTTTTCTCTTAAGATTTTTCTCTAACCCTAAATTTTTCACCAACTAAAAGCAATTTCATCTTCAACCACATCACAAAAAATTGATCTTTAGGATTTTTGAAATACATTGCCAATATATTTAGCTAACTCTCCCTTTTTATATGCCGTTATATCTTTCCCTAAAAATCTTGATTTTCTCCGTCAAAATCACCATCATAAAAAGGATGGAATAAGTCCCGTTTAGTAATCTTAAAAGTGTTGTTTTTCCGCATCCAGAAAGACCTGTTAAGACTACTATTTCGCCTTTCTTTATAGACATTTTTAAATTTTTTAATATCAAACTCCTCTCCATAATGAAAAGGATCTTATTTCTGCCTCTAAAATATTTTTCCATAAACTCACCCCCAACAAAATCATCCCTCCTACTATCATTGAGATATCAATAAATGTAATTTTCACCTCATGAAAACTTGTTTTTGTCCCATCGTATTCAATTCCTTTTTGATATAATTGAACAAGTTAAGGTATCACTTATGTCTATGCACTTATACATAAGAGGAACAAAATATAACTCAAATGTTTCTAATTGGTTTGAAAATGCTTGCTTTTAAATCCTCAATTTTCATACCATTATTTTATTTCCTTCATCCTAATAGAGATTTCCGGAATAAAAACGAAAAAAATACTGTGATTCCTATACCTATTCCACCATCAATTCCAATTTTTCTAAATGCAGCAATTAGATGCGAAGAGCTATATGAAGACAGAACTCTTCCCAAGATGAAAAGTGGAGCAAATTTCAACACTATAAGTAGCATTGTATATATAGAACCAATCAAAACATTTCCTAAATGGGGTTTTAGTAAATAAATAAGTCCCCATACTATAAGCAATGAAAATATTGTTCTAAATGCTTTTTTTAATTGAAAATAAGGATAACAGTCCTAAAACAAAATAAGGGAAAATAAGTATTGGTTTGTTCTCCTATTGTTAAAACAACTGAAAATAGTAAAATCAACCCAACTATAGTAAGCGGGTTGATTTTGTCTGATAGTTAGTACTTGTTTATATTATTTTTTTCATCTCTACAAAACACTTTTTCTTCTTCCTATCACTAAAAATTTATTGTAAATATATGTTCCAAAATAGGCACCTATAACTGAGCCACAATTGCAATCAATAAACAAATCAAGATATTTTGTAGGTGTGTAAAAATTGTAAAGGAATGTTGCGTAATCGGTTTGTAAACATCTTTGGGGAAATTGCTTTGTAAGTCCTTCTACACCAAATACAAACGTAAAATACATAGCATGTAAGGAATATATGAACATACCTGCTCCAAACGCAGCCCCAATCTTCATATTCTTATTCTCATAATTTTCCTTTTTACCAATTACAAGTTCTGCTAAAAGTCCTGCAATAGCACAAACAGCAATTACTGGCCACATTCCCCATGAGAACATAGAAAACACCCATCAATAGAAAGTATAAAAATGCTGTACCTCTTTTGCCCGACCTGTTTACACATAATAACAAAGATCGGTGCTACAATAATTGTTGGCAGGGCTGATGATAAATATAAACTTGGAAGCATCCCAAACGATCCCGTCAAAAACCTAATCCCATTGTTAATACAAAACCCAATAACAGAAAATACTGCTATTTTTACAATACCTTTTAAATTCATAATTTTGTCCTCCTTGTTTTTTTCAAATATGATATATTTCTATTTTTCATACAGAAACAATATCCGGTTTTATTTTTATTCTTCTGAGATCTCGAAATATAACTAAGTTATGTTTCGGGTAAAAATTTGTCTATATTCCTCGTATCTTTTTCCATCCCTCATTAAAGAACTCTGAAATCAAAGTTGCATTCAATTTCACTTCTTCTTTACTTTTTAGAATGAACTGCTACTTCCGATAATAGCATAAAAAGTACGCATGATTGATTAGATGAATTCCTCTATTAGTTATCACATTATTTACATGATCCGCTCCGTATATCATACTTAAAATTTCAAAGTGATTTTTATCTTCTTTCTCAATAATCCCGTCTAAAAAGTTGTTAAATTTTTGTTCCATAAGAACCAAAGACCAGTAATTCAAAATGCATCTTTATGTTCAAAAGAAATATAGAACCATTTTAATAGCACCTTGTGCTTTTGATTCCAAAATCTTGGAAATAGTTTCTTTCTTTATATGATTTTCTCTTTTATAAACATCAAAACTCTCATCTTCATACATGGCATAAGAACTTTGTATCTGATTCACGATTGGCTCTACTAATTCGGTGAAAAGAGCTTCCTTATCTTCAAAATGACCATAAAAAGCACCTGTAGTTACACCCGCCGCTTTGCAGATTGCTCTTAAATTAGCTTTTTTTCAAATCCTTGTGTTTTAAAAATATTCTTTCCACAATCCAATATTTTTTTATGAGTTGCTTCAGTAATCACCATTAGTACGATTTACTCCTCCTTTCTCTAAATATAACTTGCTTATATTATAGCACACTCTTCTTTTAATTTCAATGCTAATACATGTAAGTACTACGCTTTTAACTAAAATAATTTTAATTCTTATATGCTAAAAATATAATTGTTTGATATCTGAATCCCTTTAATTCCGAATTTATATAATTCATTAATAATACATTCATTATCTATATTTTTCCCATTCCAATGTATATACCATCTGTCTTTTGCGAAAACTTTATCTCTACTAATATTAATCAAAAACTTCCATTGAAACTTATTTTTCCCATGTATCTTTCATTATCAATTCACATTCTAGTCTCCTACTCTAACATTCTCCAATACAGTTCCGTTCTTTATATAAAAATACTCTACTTAAATTACTTATAAGTATAGGGGTATCCTTTTCTAATTTTTCACCCTAAATTTTGCCACAGAAATTCTCTTTCATGCATATTAAAATGTCCTACTACCCCATCAAAAACAGCAGATATATCTTTTAGTAAATTCAATTTCAAATATATTAGTATCAATCACCGTTATATTATTTTTAGTAATAACTATTTTGCAATTTGGACATTAATGCAATTCTCATTTCTGGAGATTTTTCTATAGCATATATCTTTTTCACAATCAAACATTTCAGATATATATATTGATAAATTACCGGTTCCTGCACCAATGTCAAATACTATTCCTTTTTCCTAACCAAAGGCATAATTTCATCAATAATTATCTTGTTTCACGAATTTCTACTTGTGATATCGTGAAAATTCGACTCTTCCATACAAATCACATATCCCTCCTTTATTTTTGATATTTTTTCATTATATTTTCATGTATTTTTGTATCTCCAACTTTTATGATACTCCACTTGATTTGTGTATCCAATCTTCTTGCATATGTCTGACCACAATCTTGATACGAAAATTTGTGATTGAACATTTGACAATTTGCTATCTCTATCCTGATTATTTAGTTCAACTATCGCTCTTTTTAACAGCGTTAATCCATATCTCTTCAAAATGTATTAAGAATACTTGAGCAACACTACTTCCCTATTACAGTTGCTGTAGGTATCTTTAAAGCTTCATTGTTACTATCAAAACTTAATAAATTATTTGAATCTCTTGGTCAATTCTATAAAAGGCAACCATATAATAGGTCCATTAGTATTTATCAAACATAATCTTCCATTACTAAACAGTAGCCTCTATTCTATGATATAAATGCATTGGATGATCTGCATCATATTTATCTACATTTCTATTAATTTTAAATGTAACTGGGGTGTTTCCTATTTCTGACACTAAAACGGTATCACATATTTTATCTTTAGTATCTAAATTACATAAATCACTCACATCACCTAATTTCCAGATGATATTGGATTTAAACAGCAACTCAACATATCAATACCCATCATACAAAACATTAATTGAACACTCTAGTGACATATTAACAATATTACTTTGCTTTTTAAGTCATTAAGTATATCTAAAAATCCAAAAATGGTTCAGTGTATCTATAGAATGGATTAATCATAAATCCAGTATCTTTTTGACACTTTAAGGCATTCCAATATTTCTCTTTCATGAGCTGGATGTTCTAATAAAACTGAAATGCCTCTTTTTAACAAACTTTTAGCAACTTCAAAACCACGACCACTCAGCACCAGAATTTGGAATTATAACACAAGCTAAATCAGCTTATAATTCTATCATCATTAGCATCTTCAAAAATACGGTACTTCTAATTCATCCGCCAACATTTTTAGTACGTTTACTACCACTACCTAAAATTCCAGATATATAGAAATCCTCCATTTTACTTATTGCATTAAGATATATCTTACCAAACCCAGAACCACAAACTAAAACACTCGTTTTTTTCTCATCATAAAACCTCTTCTATATTTAATTTATTTGTTTTTGAAACAATAGGTAATTTATTCAACAGGTCAAAAATACCTTTGTTATAAAAATAAATCACAATATCTATTTATACCGACCACTTGCAGAATCCCTTTTCTAAAAATCTCTTCTATTGCAGTATATATTATATATGCTGTTATATAATCAGGATTTGGAGTGAAAAATAGCCCCTCTACTACAGCAGTCTAATATACAATTTATATAAATTGAAACATTTTTCAAAATATTCCTTATTAACATATTCTGAATTCCTAAAATTAATATCTTTATAACTATTCTCTCCCAAAGCTGTATAGGAACATATCCCTTTATTTTTATATCCGATATATTCGACTTCATTAATTATATATGGAAATATTTTGCAATCCTTTAATTCCGATGGTATATAATTTGGATACAGTTGGTCTGAATACTTTAATTCACCTCCTTTTACATTCTTCATGAAATATCCGTCAAAATTTTCGCTTTTTGCATTTATGAAATCTTTTTGAACTATTAGAGAAATTGTATTCTCCACCATGAATTATTTCAATTTTATCAGAATTTCACTCATTTTTTTCAATGAAATTCATTAAAAGCACTCCAAGTAATCCTGGAATAAATCCCGTGTTTAATATCACTTTGAGCAGATTTATCTTTAAATGAAGCAACTTACCTCCACTTGGATCAATATAATATATATTTTTCCTTAATGCAGCATAATACATAAATTCACTTAATTCTGATGATGGTCCTGCTGTTCCTACCAGTGTTGAAATATCTCTCTACAAAACAAATCTATTTTTCTTCATCTCTAATATCAAAAATGACCTTTTTCATTTTTAACATTCGAGTTCTCATTATATCCACATTTTACAGTATATCCTTTTTCTTGTAATATCTGAATTAAAATGCTTCCAATTCTGCCACTTGAACCTAAAATCCCTATTACTTTATCATTCATCAATTTCCTCCATTATTAAATTCAACAATTGTTCTGTATTGTCATAGAATTTATAATCGCAGTCAATAAAGTTAGGATTTTCTATCTATAAATTCTATCCTTTTTATGATGAGATAACCATCCTACCTAAATATGGCTCATATATATTATCTAAATTAGGAGATATAGCTACTAATTTTTGAAAAGCCTTCCATCTATAATTTTTGACTCATAAAGTTTAATATTTTATTGAACTCATTATCAAAAAGTCAATATAACTTTCTCTTTGCAGTCATCTAATTCAACTAGATGTTTTGAATGTTTTACTTTTTTTAAAATCAAATTTTTGTTAATTTTCAATTTTTCTACTATCTCAAAAATATGACTCACAATTTATATCTCCAAAAATAACAACTCCACTTGTTTTGAAGTTTTCATTATTATAATTTTTCTTCAGTATTATTCTGATTAAAAATTTTCCTCTTTTGCATTTTTAATATACAGGATAATTTTATCAATTGTTCCATCTGATAAGGATACCCATAACAATTCATCAAATTTAATATCATATTCTTCAGCATATAATTCCATAATCTTTCCAGCTGCTTGAGATAACATCAATGAATCAAACCCTAATTTTTCTTAAATCATCATCTAAGTTCAAAACTCTCTATAGCTCCAACATCTTTATATATTTTTACTATTGCACTCGAAAAACTGTCACTTGTATTATGTGATTTTATTTTTATCCAATATATGGTGTATATATCTTGTAAAATTACATTCAGATAAAGATATTTTAATAATTCATCAAACTTAATATCATAAGTATCTCCATACAAATTAATTATCTTTTCCAGCTGCCTGCGACAATAACAACGAATCAAATCAATATCTCTTAAATTATCCTTCTCTGTTAAGCTATCTACTTCTCCTATCTCCCCTATATATTTTTAACAGTGATTTAAACATATGATTTCCTTTAGATTTTCTTTCTGCATCATTAGACTTATTCTCATTTCCAAAACCATGTTTAAAGGATGAGATCTTGTGTTTTTCATATAGATATCTATTAATCTTTTTCTATCAATTTTTCCATTTTGTGTTAAAAGGTAACATATCTACACATATAAATTCACTAGAATCATATACTGAGGCAACTTATCTGCTAAAAACTTCTTTATAAGTCTGTTTTCTATTATCATTTTTCTCATAACAAATATTTTTGTCCAAAATTTGAATAAAAAGTATTTGAATTTTTGTCTGGAATAGATAATATTAAATCTAAATTACAAGATTTAATACTTTTCTTCATTCCTCTTCTGAGAAAAATATTACCACTTGCTCTTTTGTCAGTATGATTTGGCATCATAAATGCCTGTGAAATATCTATTTCTATATGTTCACCTACTGGATCTGCAATTATAATAATACCACTATCCGACAGCATCTCATTTAAAATAGAAAGTGAATTGTCAATATTAACGACATTATTCAATACTCAACTGCAACTATAACATCAAATTTATTGCTGTTTATCTTATCATCTGCATTATTTCAAATCAAAAATTCGAGTATTTATATATGGATATTTTTGTTTTATTATTCAAAAATGCCGAAACATCTAGTAAATAGATATTTATAGTGTGTATATTCATTTTTCTGCAAATTTTACTAAGTATGAGAGTCAGTTGTGGCTCCTATACCTCCGCCTACCTCTAATATATTTGCACAGCTAGTATCTTTCAAATGCAAATAAACTACATCTGATATTATATTGTTAATATATTTAGAGATAATAGTCTGTTTATAAAGAGTTTCAGCAATATCTATATTTCACTGGAAATAAATTCACTAGTGGATTCATTTTCTGACAACAACTCACAGAAATTTTCTGCATGTTTTTGATATAGTTAGTAACAGATTTTGGAGCAACAATACTATAGTCTTTACATAACTGATTCCATAAATCATTACTCACAATCTTATTTCCCTATCTACAAAGGCATCTTCTATATATATAATCATGTTTTCTCTAAATATAGCAACATCCTATCTAATATTGGCTGATTTTTCTTTAGTTACACCAGTTTTTGTTTACTATTGCCAATATTTTTCCAATTTAACTGAAAAAATTTCATGATTCTTCAAATTGTCATATACTGAGTTTTAATATTGCATCAGTTAAGCATCTATTGAAATATTCCAAATTAATGTTTTTATCGTCATAATTTATTTTATATGCATCCAAATACTTTTTGTTAGATTTCTTTCTATAATAAAGCTATAATTTTATTATCTATCTTTAAAACAAAAGCAATTTTCCCACTGTATTAGACTTTTAAAAAGTTCATTTCTGTCAGATATTTCTATCCTATATCCATTTATTTTTATTTGATTATCCATGCGACCTATAAATTCAATTTCGCCATGATATCTCCTAAATCACCAGTTAAATAATAACGCCAGTTTCGCTCACTATCGTAAATAAATTTTCCTTTGTTATAGTTTCATCATTCAAATAACCTTCTGCTAGAGAGTATCCTGCAATTGCTATTTGACCAACAGAATATATCTCACACTCATTTAAATGTTTATCAATAATAACCAGATTGCCCATATAAAGGTTTCCATATAGTATGAAAGGTAATTCTCTAACCTTGGATTTATTTCATGATGAGATGACCATATCCTCCTCTGTTGCTCCTCTAAACTGAAGATCTTGCTATTAGGAAAAGTTTTTAATTAGTCAGGTAATTTACTTTAATAACATCTCAGATAAAGACTAAATCTTAGGGAGGAAAAACATCTCTTTCTCTACAAAAATGCTCCAATAACTCTGCCTGTGCAGGTACCGAGATTCCACAATGTACATTTCATCTTTTATTAATTCATTTCCAATAGAGATGGATCATCTATCAGAATCTGGAATAACAATCATACCGACTGACCATAATGAAAATATGTCACAGATAAATCAGAGCGAGGGCTTCTAGAAATAGCCAATATTCTATCATTTGAGGTAGGTTTGATTAAATTATTTATAGCATCAAGTGTATTTAATACAGCATTATGTGTCATTGCAACACCTTTGGAGTTCCTGTTTGTTCCGAAGTAAAAATCACATACGTAATATCCAGCACATTCTTTTCAACAATATCGAAAATGAACTATATTTTTAGTCACTTCATTAATTCTATCTTCATCCAATACAAAATTCGCTGGCTTTATTTAATATTTTTGGTTAGTCTTTCATATGGCTGGTAATATCAGTTGGTAAATGGAAAAACCACTCGTATATCTAAAATACCAACTATTTGATTATAATTTTTATCTATTTTAAGCCCTATATATGGAACTTCATCACTTACACAATTATTAATAATATAATCCAGTGCTTTCAGGGCATCATAATAAAGTTTTTGATATGTATGCTCTTTACTCTGTATACTGCAACTACTTCTGTCTGGTGTTTATTGTACATTCCAATAAATCTATCTTGTATACGTCCTTTAGCATGAAATATCTTTTAGTGGTTATATAAAATTTTTCAAGCGAAATTATATCCAAATTATTTTCCCACGAAAACGAATCTCCAGCAGCTTCTGTAAGAAATCTTTCAAAACATAAAAACATAGATATCAATCAGATTGTCATCAAAAATCCCTTCCCTTACATCCCAGTTAATAGATAATGCTCTATCAGGATTCAATCCACTACATCTTCGACTATTTGACAATCTACCCTTGCTTGAGGATCTTTGTTATTCCATGACTTAATATGCAGACTTCTACCATCGTTCCTGGCTAAACACCCTAAACACAAAGGGGATATAAAATCTGTCATTATTAGTTAATAAATCACACTATAACATCGATGCCAGAATAGTTCCTATGATTCTAAATCATCCATTAACTGTTCAAAAATAGACCTAGAATACTGCAAAAAGCTTTTTGTTTTGTTCAAAATCTACTTCAAGCATATTGACATCTGTAAATTCTCCTACAATATTTTTACTATATAGTACCGGTAATCTATTTTGTATCGGTATGTTTAATAAAAATTTTTGTTCTCACTCCATAAACTAATAACATACGAATGTGCGAAAGAATAACAGAGGAAAGCGTTAAACCATATTTAATAGACTTTCTTTTTAATGATTCTAAGCCAAGAACTATTTAGATAAAAGTATAACGTTTGAACTCATTTCCTATGCTTGTTTTTGGAGATAACCTTTCACTCCTAGGTAGTTTAGGGTATGATGGAAAAATTATTTATTCTATCATTCCAATATTTTTATCTTCTGATATTCTATTATCACTATACTTACGACTAAATCTAGATAATCAAAGAAATCTCCTTGTTTTTCATCCAATAATTCACCGGATAATGAAAGCTTTTTAGCTCTTTAAATGAAATTTGTACACTCCCCAAAAATCTACAAATAATAAATTTATAGATAAAATGCAATGCACTGCATTTTTGTTTTACTAAATTCCTTTGAAAGATTTATTAAAAACTTTTATAATCTGTATTTTTGGAGTTCTTCACGTATCATAGAAAGTCTATTCTTAATATCATGGTCTGTAGAATCAGAAGAGTCAATCACCTCTATGTTATCAACATAATCACACCCATTTATTATACACCTACCATTAAAAATGCTTGCTCTCAACATCTCATCTCTACTCTAAAATTTCCATGAGTTTAAAAATTTATCAGTATCGCAGTCTTCCTAAAGCTATTTCTAAATAACCTTGGCAATCTACACCTCCCCATTTTTATATCATTTTGAGAGCCTATATATAGGGAATGCTGCATCAGTGTAAGATCATGCATCTTAATATTTGTACTATTATCATCTATAACCATTTTCATTAGATTTCCATCAAAAATATCATCGTCATTTAATTCTATCTTGTCAAACATTTTTCTGCAAAGTCTATTGAATGTAACAAATAAAAACACAGATTTAAGTTTTATATTTCATGGCATACCTTTGATTCAATAGTGAGATAAACTTTTTGTTGCATTAAGACTATCTCAAACCTCTCTTTCTAATAAGTTATCATCTTTATTGATATTTTCATTTAAAATTTCGCACCAAATATCACAAATCCACCTTTATATCTTTCTTACTTTTCATAAAATTAACCTATATCCTTTCTCATCTGCAACACCTCACTTCAATATACTCTCAATAGCTTCAGTGTCAATTTCTCCACCGATATCTTCAAGTGGAGACTTTTACTTTTTGTAAAAGAATGACCCAATCCTGGGAATAGCTTTATATCTATATTTTTTATTTATTTTTCTTTTTGCAAACTCCACGCTCTCCACAGGATTAATCCATCCATCATTAATTCCATGTAATATAAATACCGGTTTACCAAACTTGCTAAAAATATCTAAATCTCCATTCCATGAATCGAGAAAAATTTTCCACATAATTTGTAATGTTTAACGAATTATCTCCTATTTGTTTTGCATTCCCCCAATCTTTTATGTTTGACTACACCATCTGAATTTTGTATCAATTCCTATCGTTAAACTTTACTATTCCATCACTCGCTTTCCTTAGTAGCATTGTATTAAATGCCAAAAGAAACGAAGGAAAAATTTAATTCGTATCTTTCAAAATCAGAAACATTCACTAAGCCGTCATTATCTCTATCTATTTTTCCTAACTCCATAGTAACTAACTCTTCTAATATATATTTGAAGTAAGAATTCCAACCTTTAGCAACACCTGATTGCAATATTAATCCATCTATCCCATCTACCTCTTTAATAATATTAGCTATTACTCTAACTCCTTCACTCCAACCATAGATATAAATCTTACCTACATCATTTCCTATTTTTAAATACTTCGTTACACAAATAGCGTCCTGTACTATTTTATCAATTTGATAACCATAATTCTTATTAAACCCTAAATGTGCTTACACCATTTCTTAAAAGCTCATCCGATATTATTTTTGAAATTTTTAGAAACAATCCTGTTGGAAAAATAAACTGTTCCATCTTTGTCACTTTCTCCAGAGCCATGAATGAATAAGACTATATATAATGTTTTTATGTTTAATATCATATTCAAATTGACCTGATATATGTTTCAGCTCCATTTATAACAATTTTTTTCGACACAAGTATTTTTCATCACATTATCTCCTTCTTCTATAAAATATTTAATTTCATATTGTGTAACAATTTTATATAGTTATTGAAAAGCGTTTTCAATATACTCTTTTTCAAATAGCTCTTCTACATAATCCCAGAAATAACCATAGAATTTCTTATTAATCTAATATGATGATCTATTATCACTTGAGGTGTTTTACTAATAGAATAATTTTTCTGTAACAAATCCCTCCATAGTAGTATCTTCTTCTATTACACTAGTCAAAACAAAAGGAGATACTATTTTGCCTAAGCTTATTTTTGTTTTTATACTGTAAATGACTCCATTCCATCATGTTCAATAAATTCTAATATTTCTAAAATAGAATTTCTAATATTTTTTAAATCATCACAAAAATTTCCACTATAATTCAAAACTGCTATATTAGAAAATTCACCAATTATATCATTTTCATTTTCAATAATATTTTTCTTCCATTCATAGTTAATAATATTGAAGAACTTTCTTTACCACTAACTTCAGCTAAAAATCTAGCATAGCAAGCCGCAATATACATAGTCGGTGTATCCTAATAGTTTAAGTTTACTAAATATTTCTTTAGTTTCATTTACAGTAAATTCATAATCAACTCTTTTTAAAGGTTACTTTTTATTTCCGAAAAATCTCTTTTATATTTCAATTCTGGGATACTATATTTTTCATTCCATCCGAAAGATACTTATGATATTCTTCCGTTTCCAAATTATCTAAATATAAACTTTCTTTTCTTTTATAGATACTGTAGTCAGTGCTTACACTCTTTTTGTATATATCAAAAATATCTATCAAATATTTTTCTTGATTAGATTGCTGGCACTCAAGCATCTAATACTATACAGTTGAATATAAAATACAATCTATCATCGATATTTGAATCTTTATGTACATAAAAATCAAAAAGTGGCCAATCATAATACGAATACTTCTTATTAAAAATTAGATTTCTAATTTCCAGTGTAATCAAGATTGTTATCAAGTATTTTATACTTATCAGATGTATCAAAAATTACATACTTATTAATATCAACAAAAACATCTGTAACCCTTCATTTCAAAAATCAATTCATTTATTATTTTTCTCAAGTCTTACTGTGTCTATATTGTTTATGCTGTATTCTATATAATAAGCACAATTAGTTCCACCCAATTCACAATCTGTATCCATCCCCAAAATATATGATTTTTGAATAGAACTTAACTCTATCCCATCATTAATATTTTTAATACTTTTATAAACTGGTTTTTATTTTTCCCTATATATTCTCTAAACTCAGAAATAAATTCATTGCTTGTTCCATCCATAGCTTTTATATTTTTATATCATCTAGATATAATCTAATATTATTTTCTCTTAAATAAATTATATATTTTAAGACACTTACATCTGATATCAATGTCAACCTCCTATTTCCTTATAGAAAAATAAATTCAGCAAGCTCACTAGAGTGGATTTCTCAAAAATAGTTTTTGATATTAAGTTTGAATATCAAATTTTTCATTTAATAGTCTAACTAATCTAACAACTTTAAGAGAATCTCCTCCTTCAATAAAAAGTTACTATTATTACTAATGCATTCTGTTGATAAAACTTTTTCAAATAATTTTATTACCTTATATTCTATGTCATGAAATTTGCTTTTTCTACAATATCCACATTTTCATATAAGGTCTTATTTACATTTTTATTCGAAGATATTACTTCTATCTCAACTTCATCTGATCAAAGTATCGACATAAAAGATTATCCCAATTATCGTTTTGAATCATTAAGTCAATAATATTTTTATAATCATCAAACATTTTTAAAATAGTATTTTTCTTCAAATAATTCTTCTATATATCCCAAGATAAATATAATCCTCCTTTTAAAACAAACACTTGATGATCTAACCAAACCTGAGATGATTGAGAAATACTATAACTTAGGGTTATCAATCCACTTCTCTTCTCTACTGTCATCTATACCAATTCCACTAGTGAATACAATCAGCATTACTGATTCGATATAATTATTGGTTTTTCCTTATTTTTCTTTCAAATTCAATTGAACTATATAGTGAATGAGAGATATCATCTAGTAACTGATTCTGAACATCAGTTATTTTAGAATATAAACTTTCTCCACATTTTTCTTTGATTTCCAATAAGTTTAAAGTGGTAAAATCACCTATCACACGTTTATATCATTATGAAGTTGCTCTCTATCAAATCCGTAATATTTAATGCAAAATGTTTGTTATTTGATCATTTCTTAAGTGTTTCACTATATGCAGTAATAAGTGACAGCACCAGTTGTAACTTCATATTTTTACAGATCTCTTTAAAATATTCCATTTATTTTCAGATAAGCAAAAATCTTTTCTTACAAACCTTACTTTTTAACATTGCTTCATAATTCATTAACGGCAGTTTGAGGATATTCTGGAAAACTTTCGATTCTATCTTCCCAATAATCCTTATCCTCTATATATGTTTTTTGTATGTTTTAGCTTTTCTAAAAGCTAAAACATAATCTCTATAACTTATATCAGTATCCGGATTAACTTTCCATCATACAACATTTGCCATTGCTTTTAGCGCATAAAACATACTCAGCCATCAAATATTATGTTTTTCAAACCTAACATGTGGTTTGACAATATCTTTTTAGCTTAGTTACCTAACTTCAAATAAAGGCCATTTATCATACTGTATTATTTTTATTATATATTTCATTTCTGATTGTATTGATTTTATCCAAAATTCGATCTTCTTCAATATCACTTAAATCGAAAAACTTGAATTTTATAGTATGGAACATTAGACAGTATTTGTTGCTGTCCTTCATTCAATATTATAGCCTTCATCAGTCATGTTTTATTAATTCATTAAATGATTTTTCTAATTTTTCCTATTTCTATACTTTTTCAACTCTACTTCAAAAATAACAATTAGTAGATATATCACTTAAATTATGTCCCCCATTCTTTCCCATCCAATAGGCAAACTGTATATCAGTCAGTGGAAAAGGCTTATATCTATTATCTATATCCACTATAATCTGATTTTTCATTCCTTCACTATAAATATGCTGTTTTTCCTATTCTCTACTACATTAGATAATTTTTCTATTGTCGGATTCTCAAAAATATCTTTTACGGAAATCTTAACATTATACAAACTACTAATCTTTCCTGCTATCTCAGTCGCAGTTAGAGAATCTCCACCTATATTAAAATAATTATCTTTCTTAAAAACATTTCTATAAGATAAAACATTTGACCATATCTCACATAAATTTCTTTTCTACATCACTATATTCCTCGTTTTTGTTCTTGTAGACTTTTTACTTTTTGGAACAATTTCGACTTAAATTTCTTAATTTTTCCTATCTATTTTCCCATTTTTATTTAATGGAAATTCCTGTATCGTATAGTATATATCTGGAATCATATACGATGGTATTAATTCCTTTAAAAATTCGTTCAACTGGTCTTTTTTCAGTATTTGCTTATTTTGATTTAGCGCAACTATCACCCATGTTTCCACTAAATTCAAAATTGCTTCTTTCTATCGAATACATAATGTCATAATTAAAATCATTTTAAAAATATCAGTTACCTGTTCCATAGTAACAATAGGTTCAATTTTTTTCATTCGAATCATTGTAATTCTTTTGTTAAATCAATCATTCCTAGGATAGTTTCTTGAAATATGCTTGTATTTTTTTAATCTCTGTGATTAATAATAGACCTCTAGAGGTAAGTGCTCGATATATCAAATCCAAAATTCAAAAAGATTATTTCGATGAAGTGAATTAATGAAATAACAATATCAAAACTGTTATCACTAAATTTTTAACAATCTCTTCTTTTACTACTTCATATTCAAAAAATCTTTTTCTAATAATTCTTTAAAGTCATTTCTATAAAACTCAGAATTATCTACATATACATATTTTTGCTATACTACCCTCTAGCTCATTAACTATATCGGAAGTAATTTCTATATCTCTTGTACCTAATTCTAATAATCTAATCTGCCTTCCTTTAAACTGTTTCTTAACCTGCTTTATTATTTGTAAAAATATTTTTCTTTTAGTTCATCATATCCAACAAAAATTTTTTAATATATCATAAAATCTAAAATTTCTTGAGTGCAAAACTTCCAATGGGTTTTTCGTCAGATAATACATATTTGATATCAGGAACCATTTTTAAAAAGTAGGAATTTATTTTTCTAATTGTTCATTTTCTATTTTTACAAATATATTTTCATAATTATTACATCTGTATCCATCTTCATCTAGTTTTTAAAACATTAAATTTCTCCAAAATATCTATCCAACTAGAAATAATTTTTACCTTTAGTAGATATAAATAATGTATTCTGTATTTCTTTTTCTAAATTAGTATTAGATGAAAAAAATCTATCCCAATGTCTTTAAAACAATTAATTATAAATCTTAAACACATTCTATTAAGACTATAAATAAAATCATCATAATTCATAGATAATTTTCCCTATGTCACTACTTTTTCAAATCAGTTCCTAAATTCTTATATTCCTGCACAATGCCAATGTAATCATCGTTAATGATGTCTTCTTTTAGTTTCACAAAAGAAATCAACCTTTTTATTAAAAACTATTATCAGAAATATAATCAACAACAGTATTATCTACATTAGGAAATTTTCTTATTGCCTCTTCAATTTCACTCAAGCTCTATCCTATGCCCTTTAATTTTAGTCTGACTATCTTTCCTACCTAAAAATTCAGTAGTTCTATCATTCCAGGTTCTTCATTATCCCCAGTTCTATACCACCTTATCCTATCTTTCTCAAAATACTTCTTATTCGTTAATTCTTCGTCACCATGATAGCATTTAGCAACACCCACTCCACCGATAAGAAGTTCGCCTTTAACATAATTAGGACAAATTCTACAAAACTCATCCACAACTCTATACACTTTGATTTTTAATGGTCTACCATAAGGAATGGAAATCCAATCTTTCGGTATTTCTCTTGGCACATTTAAATAGTTTGACCAAATAGATGCTTCTGTGGCTCCACCCATAGCGACAACAATAGAATTTATATTTTCACTAATATTATAGAATCTTTCTGGTAAATTTATAGCAATCCAATCTCCCGAAAAGCATAACAATTCTAAAAGGTAATTTTCTATTTTTACCCTCAGCCATAGTAACAACCATATCAAATAAAATCGGCACAGAATCCCATATTGTAACCTTTATATTCATCGACTAATTTTAACCATTCATCAGGATCCCTATAATTTTCCTCATTAGTTGTAACTACTGTCCCACCAGCACGAAGTATTCCAAAGATATCATAAACAGATAAATCAAAGTCTATCGCAGATACCATTAGTATTGTATCTTCAGAATTTACATTATATTTTTCATTTAAATCAATACAAGTATTAACAGCACTTGTATGCATAATCTCAACACCTTTAGGGACACCTGTTGTTCCAGATGTCATAATAATATATGCACTGTCATAAGGGCTGATCTCAACAGGCTGTTCTAATTTAGATTCGTTTGCCACAGCCACATCCAAATCAATAATTTTTAACTTTATTTTTATCTAAGCCACAATCTATTATTGTCTTTTCATTACTTACAATATGCTTTATTCCGATTTGATCATAAATTTTTAGTTCTTCTGTCATTCAGCTGAGTAATTCCAATTGATACATATGCTGCATCAGTAAATAAAATTCCGAAAAATAGCATAGAGTTGTCTACTACCTCTTGGAAGTGTTACTCCTACATAATCTCCCCTTTTTAACATTATTTTTACCTAAATAATCCGCAACTTTTAATGAAATTTCATAAAGTTTATGATATGTTATCTGTTCCTTCGTTTTCAGAATCTATAATAGCAACTCTATCCGGATTGAGTTTTACATTTCTGAGAAATCGTCATATAATATTTCATTTGGATATTGAAGTGGTAAAATTCCTCGACATCCTGCTTTCTAATAGATTTTTTTGCTTTTCAGGCAAAACGTCTACTTTCTTTTCCCATTCTTCCTTCTGCGTTAAAGATATAATCAATTCATATAAAGAATCCATCATGTCTTCTAACATTCCTGTCGGAAAAAGTTCATCCACACTATCCCAACAAAGAATTAAATTACCGTCTACAATATATGTTTGAAAAATCAAGCCAAACTCCAGGTGTTTGAGAAATCATATAAGATACTTTCCTAAATTTTTCTTGAAATTTTAGTTTCCAATGGATAATCTATATTGCACGCAAAAACCACAGGTGCTATATTCACACTTGTACCTTGATCTTTTGATATATCTCTTTGAACCTGAACTCCGCTATACGCACTATGAGATACATTTTTCCAAGAATATCTTATTTGTTCTTTTTAAAGTATCCAAAATCTTGCATCATCTACAGCTTCATGCTCTACCAATAAAATATTTGTAAAATCAGCAATCATTTCTTTTTAGATTTTCATTTTCTAAATCTCTATTAAATAGCGGTATATTTATAAAAAAATTTATCCTGATTACACCATCTTTCAAGAACAAGAGAATAAACAGTTAGAAGAACCATAGATGGTGTGCTTTGATACGATGCTGCTATATCTTTTTATGGTTTCCCATTCATCTTTTTATAATTCTCTTTCTTCTTGTAAACTTCGTTTCTTTAATTTGTTCCGGCTGTTTTTCTTAATGGTAAATTCGGTCTTTCTATTTCAAAAGGAATTTATTTTTTTGTTGCCAAAACTCTTATCCGCATCATTGATTGATTCGCCGATTCTATTTTGCATATAATCCTTAAACGTATACTCATTCAAATTATCAAGTTCTACTCCCGAGTAAAGTTCAGCTAATTCTTTTAATCATAATACTCATGCTCATTACATCGGACACAAAGCAAATCTACGTCAAAAATATCCTTGACTTCTCATCTGAAAAATTTTGCCAGTGCCACTCCTGCAACTTGATCGTGATTTACATTTAATTTCCTATGGGATTTTGTTCTCTAATTTCTACTAATTTTTAGATGCAGCGTTTCTTCATCAAGATCAGATAAATCAAAAACTTCTATTTCTTCACTGTACGGTTTGTGTAATATTTCCTGATGCCCGTCTTTCGTAAATTTTGCTCTAAGCATGGGATGTCTGTATTGAAGCTTATTTCCAAGCCTCTTTTAACTTATCCTCATCAATATTTTTCTCCATCTATTTCAAGATATGCATGGCAACCCACACCACCTAAAATCTGATCATCTTCTCTTCCGATTAAATAAGAGTACTGGACATCTGTTAAATCAAACTTACTTTCATCACTTTGGACAATTGATGATTCTATATTCTTATCACTTTTCACTCTGGATTTATCAATAAGTTCATACCACTTGGATAAATTCGGTTCTTCCATAAGTTTTGCAAACGAAATTTTTATCCCCGTTTTCTTTAATTTTTCCAGACAGTTGCATGACTTGAATGGAACTTAAACCTTTTTCAATTAAATTTTCATTTTTCTGAAACTACTTTCTCTACGAATATACTTGCCAACCAATCCTTTACTAATTCTTTAGCTCTTTCCTTTATAGCATTAAGTTCCATTCCAAAATCCTCCTTTAAAAGTTTCTTTTAATTTATTTCTATCTATTTTCCCTAGGGCTGTTAGTGGCCACGCATCAATATATTTAACTTTATCCGGCAATTTAAAATCCGCTACATTATTGGAAATCAAGAATTTTCTAACTTCTTCCAGTGTAAGCTCCTTATTTCATTTAAAAATAAATACAGCAATAGCTTCTCCTTGCAAGCAATCAGGTATCCCTACAACTTGCACTGAGTTTATATGTTCATGAGTAAGCAAAATTTCTTCTAGTTCTGAAGGTGTTATCTTCTGCCCGCTCTATTGATGATCTCTTTAATCCTTCCAACAATTTGATAGTTTCCATCCTTTAGTTTTTCGCGCTTTATCTCCTGTTCTAAAATAACAATCTTCTGTCATGCAAATTTCATTTACTTCAGAAAGATTATAATAACCATAAATAGTATAGGGACCTCTAACGATAAGTTCTCCGTATTCTTCAACCTCTACTTCTTTCCCTTTCTCATCTACAATCAGTATTTCATCATGCTCACTAATCGGTTTGCCTTGTGTTTGCCACCTTATTTTATTGTTATCTTCTTTATTTGTTGTCAAAATCAACCCTTCAGCGATTCCGAAAATCTGTTGTAGTTTAACATCAAAAACTTTTTCAATTTTTCCGCCAACCAAGATTCCAAGACTGAACCCCCGACTTGTACAATCCTTAAAGATGAAAGATCATAATCTTCATACTCTAAATAATCCATACAAATATTGGCAATAGCAGGAACAAATCCCGTTATCGTAACATTTTTCCTCTTCGATTAAAGGTAAAATTTCATCAGGACTCGTCACATTGCATAAAACCGCTTTTCCACCTTTTGCAAAAGTACCTATTATCCCCGGACACCCCAAGGGAAAATTATGGGCTATAGGCAAAGAAGCAAGATATACACTTTCCTGATTTACATTCATCGGTCCCCTGTTTTTCTTTTGCTAACATATATATAATCACAATGTCTTCTTGGAATCAATTTGGGTATTCCAGTCGTACCCTCAGATAATAACAACAAACCAATACTCTTGTAATTGACATCTGGATACTTATATAAACAATCATTCTCAATAAGTGTTGAAAATTTTTTATATTCTTCATTTTTTTCCAAGAATATAAACTTCTAATTTCTTATTTAATTCAGATTTTATATCACGAATCATATCCACATAGGAAAATCCTAAATACTTATCCTTTTGAAATGTATACTACTGCTCAGATTTTTCTATAATTCCTTTTTAATTCATTCTTTTCTATGTGCAGGCAAACACATAATCGGAATAATTCCTATCTTAAACATTGCAAAAGATATCACTATAAACTCATAGCAATTTGGAAGTTGTAATACAATCTTGTCTCCCTTGTTGAAGCCTGCCTTAAGTAATCCATTAGCATATTTAGTAGAAAGTTCATCAATCTCGTTATACGATAGTCTTACATCTCCATCGACAATTGCTGTTTTATCTCTATAAGTTTTAGCACAATCGGCAATAAACTCTCCCAAGGTCATATGTTCTCAAACATTTTCATCATAAAAATTTTTCCAAATTTTCTTTTATTTCTATATTCATACTTCCTCCTTTATACAAATCGCTCCGAAATACTTGCCTGCTGATAAATTTAACGCTATCAAATCTTTTATCTATTCGATTCACCTTATCTTCTATTTTTTATTATCTGATCATCCATATCAATCACTTCTATCTCTTTCGGATTTCTTATAAGACCGTGGCCTTCATATTTTTAAATACGCTTCTTTTGCAGTCCAATATTTATAAAACATAGGAGCATCAAATCCTATAGTTTTAATTTCTTCGGATGTAAAGCAATTTTTCAAGTATATCTTCAAATTCAAAAATATCATTTACTTTTTCAATGTCTACTCTGAGTTCTTTCCTTGAAAAACCGATTGCTACAAGTCCATCCGTATGTGAAATATTGAATTTCACCCCATTTCCATTTTTAATATATGGTTTATTATGCTTATCTCTCAAAAAACAACTATATTTTTCAATTGGAACATCTAATATCGCTTCAAAGACTTTTGTTTTAAAATACTTCTTGAAACTGCAAAATTTATTTTCGCAACTTCCGAGTTTATATGCATCAAGTTTTTCAAGTTCTTCCTTGTTGATAAAGTTCTTCAAGTCCTCTATAATCAATTTGCTTGTGTTAGATACGACTAACACTATGTCATAGTAACTTGCTTATATCAATTAAATCTAGTAGTTCTTTTTTTATCTGAAATTTCTATTCTATATATTTTCATTGGAATAAATAAATTCTTCAATTGCTTTTATCACACTTTCAGGAGATGTATTTATAAACATATGCTTGCCATTAATATATCTATAAGAGAATTCTTCCGTCGTGTAATCTTGCCATTTTTAAAAGTTCTTCAATCTCCATTTCTTCATCAATATCACCCATCAGACCCAAAAATCTTGCTATTCAATTTTTCCCCTCTTTATCCTGATAGTCCTCATCAATAAAAAATCGGCTTCAGTGTTGGTAAAAAAATACCAATCAAATCATTATTGTCTAATATCTCGTTTGAGTGCCATCATATCTTCTTAACCCCTCAATAAATCCTTCATCATCTAAATGATAAATAGGATTCGGTTCCTTATAGCAAGGAGCTCTCCCAGCTGATATTATAATTCCATTCGGATTTGGCAAATCATTTTTAATTTTTAAGAGCCAATTCATAAACAATCTTAGTTCCCATACTATGCCCAAAAATAATAAGGTGAGTTGAAATCAAAAGTCATTTTTAAATCTTCAAATAATTCTTTTTACAAGTTCATCTATATTGCTGATCGCTTTTTCGAAAACCTGTTTTTCTCCCTGGATACTGAGCTACATACATTTCATGTGACAAAAAAATGTTTTCCCCAGCCTCTAAAAAGACGATACACCGCCTCCTGCATAAGGAAACAAAAAAATAAATTCCCTTTAATATCATCCATATTTGGATCATTTTTCCAATATAAAAATATTTACTCAATTCCTCTCCTCCATTCTTATTATTTTACAATTAATCGAACTAATTCATGTTCTAGTGTATTTTTCTACCTTCGTATATAATTTATGTATCATACTTTTTCTAATAATATAGGTATCTTAAAAATAATTTTAAGTTTTTGTTCTCCAAATATAACTTAGTTATATTTTACTACCAATCGTTATTAAATGTCAATATCTAAACATTTTTTTCACATGAATAAAAAATAGCCATAAATAGAATAGTATCTCATTTATGGCTATTTAGCATTCTTATATATTTTTATCTTTTCAAAACTATCGTCAGATATAACATGTTCAATATCACAAGCTTTCTATTTCTGCAGTATTTTTATCTACACCTGCTTTTTAACAAAAATCTCGTATATATACATGTTTTTCGTATACTCTCTCCGCAACACAAAACCCTTCCGCAGTCAATCGTATAATCTTATCTTCACTGTATACTACAAGACCTTTTCTCTTCAAGTATATGTATAGCTTTTTGTAACAACAGACTTGGCTCGTCCCATTAATTCTGTTACATCTTTTATGCTAACTTCATCTTTTTTTCCAATGATAATATATAAATATTTTTCCAAATAATTTTCTACTAAATAAGTTCTATGCATCATTACTCAACTTTCTCTAACTACATTCTATTCAATTATAACTATTTTTTAAAGAATAACAAGTTTTTTGTTTCATAATACATATACTAATTATCTATATCAAAAATGCTATGATTATTTTTAAAATCTGTTAAAAACTATTATATCTTTTTTTCATCGTAATTAAAAAGATATAATGAATAAAGCATGATATAGCACTATTTCAAAACTTATCATAAAACTACATTAAAGGTTCTATATATCCCAATTTTATAGCTTTATTATACGCTTCTACCGTGTTGGAAACCTCAAGTTTGTCGTAAATATTTTTGAATGTGATTATATAAGGTCCTTTCACTTATAAAAAGTTCTTTTGCAAGTTCTTTTTTTGTTTTTTCCTGTACATATACTTTTTAACACATTAATTTTCTATTCGTCAAAGATAATTCTTTTTCTTATAGTTTCCACAACTTTGTTATTGGTAACTTGCTTAAGCCTATCTACAAGCTTGCTAATCTCTATAGATTTATTTATGAAATCAGCAGCTCCCTTTTCATAAGCTTTCACTTTATAAACCGGCATATCATACGATGATAGAATTACTATTTTTGATTTTTATATTATCATTTTTAATTTTTTTCTAAAATTTCAAATCCATTAAGATTTGAGGCTTCTTTTAAATTAATATCTAAAAGTATTACGTCATACTGGAATGTTTTTGAGAGTTTTATAAAAACTTCTTTCGTTATCTACAAAATCACAAACCTCTATTTCGCTAAATTCATTCAAAGCTCTCGTTAAACTTTCTCCCAGTAGTTTATGATCATCAAACAAAAAGTACTTTCATTAACTAAATCCTCCTTTTTAAAAACATATTTCCGTCTTCAAAACTCCTTCTTGATAAAAATAGTACATTTCTCCATTATTTTTTTCTAATTAAAAGCTTCAGTATCAAAATACCACCTATTGACTTTTCAATATTGTCATAATCTTTCTTACTAGCTCCATCACTTTCGCAAATTATAACAACATTACCCTCGCTTTCTTCTACTTCAAAACTTATATATGTACCTTCTGAATGTTTATACACATTGTTTATGAGCTCTTTTGAAATCTGCATCACAATTTTTTTGAAGCTCTTTATTTTTCATATTTTCTAGCATTTTCCAATTTATATCAAGTTTCTTCATTGGATATAAATTTTTATTGATAAAATCATATTCTCAAAATTTCTTTCCTAAAAGAAAAATAATCAAATAAATTGGAAGAATAAAAAAATTCATTATTTGTCTAATTTTGTTCTCTAAATCAGTTAGTATTTTCATTGAATACTTCACATCAGGGTATTTAATTCCAAAAGAGCTTACTTGCTTTTTTATATCTTGTATAATCTCATCATGTAAAAAGTCCGGAAAACTCATTCCTTTTCTCTTTCCAAATACACTGTCAATGTATAAAATGCTTTCCATCTGTGAAATTTTCATTGATTCAATGTTTATTAGTAACAACAACATAAAAAAATATCATTATAATATGCATGAAAATATTAATCAAAATTGTATCGAGTTCCAACAAATAGGCTATAAATGTAAAAATAACCATGCACGGAATAAATTTCAAACTATTTGACTTTGATATAGATAGTATGTTCATATTGTGTATTTGCTTATATCCATAATGTTTCTTTTGTATTCAAAAACACTGCTGCAATAATGAGAAACAAAGCTGCAATACGCAGATTTAAAATGTATAAACCTGTAGCTCCTAACAACATTATCCAACATAAAAAGTCCGTCCAGTTGATTATTTTCAAACTAAATACAAAAAGCAATATAATGTATATCACCATTAAAATTTCAACATAAATATAATTTTTGTTCTAAAATTAACGATGCCACGAATACAGTTATAGGAATAAAAGTGTATTCTCTTAATGCATTATTTTTGTCTTTCTTTTTCTGTAAAAAGCTTTATATAACTTGTTCAAAAACAAGAAATAAATTGATAAAGAAAGCAAATTAATAAAGGCCTGGTTTGATATATAAGCTTTCGCTTTATACGACCAGGCCCAAATAACAACTATAACCATATAGACAAGCATATATATGTATTTCTTGCTTTTATTTCTGCTCAATCTTTTTCACCTCAATAATAAGCCGATGTTATCCTTTCTTTCGTCGTAAACTTGTACATAAAAACTATAATGACCAATGCAATAACATACTTCAATCCACACATAATTAAATTTTTGATCATTATCATCTCTAAAATAAAACTTATCAAGTAGAATAAACTCACCCAAAGTGTTACAGTTCTAAAACGATTCATATTTTTTTAATGTACATAAATTCCATATTTATAATTATACTACACATAAGCGTATAAATATAGTAGTCAATTATATTTGACAAAGTTTATTTCTTTTTAAAAATATAATTGAAACAACTATCAATGGTAATAATAAAATATTAGTCGATAGATATAGACTTAAAGAATTAATGCCTACTATTTTACACCTACCCCATTAGCTAAAAAGCCATTCTACTTTCTTGCTTATTTTTTTCCATCTGCAATAAACTTTTACTTAGTTCATTGGCAAAAAACAATAAATAAAAACATATCCCTTTATTGCTATGGATGCACTCAGTATACAGAGCAGGTTTTGTGCTATTGTCATTTGTTAAAATAGGCAATAAACCAAAAACCTAATGCTACAAAGGACATAAATATAAAATTCGAATTAATAACTTTTTAAATTCAATTTCAGTATATTCATATCCACTCACCTTTCATATTCAATACTTTCTCATTGTTAAGTGCTTTTATTTTTGACTTTCCTAATATAATCAAAATCACAAACACACAAACATTAAGTATTATTATACTATTTACAATGTCAATCTTTAAATTTTCTGCAAACTCAACAATTTTTTTCTTGAAAACATTCCTGTCATATAAATCCCAAAGAAAAGTGCCAAAAATATTATATTTTTTGAATAACTTGTTTTTCTTGGCAGAAAAAGAGAATGTGTTAAAAATATATCTCCCCATATGCAAGTATAACTGTAGTAACATAGAAAATTATCATCACTAAGAAATCATATTTGAAATCTACAGATTGATAAAACACTAAAAAAATACTAAAAAGGGTATAATACTCGCTATTCTCAACATCTGAATAGTATAAACGTTAATTATATTCTTTATACTTATTCCTGATGATATAAAAAAACTCTAATCTATTACTCAACTTATCTTTAACTGTAAGATCAATAATCATAGAATTAGCAACCACCAGCGTCATCCCTAAAATCAAAACATACATAAAAAGAATCAACTCTTGTGGACTTTTTTTGTTGAAGAAATCCTGAATATAATCCAAGAGCAATTAACACAAACACTATCATCATACCACCTAAATTAATTATTGTATCTCTACTCCTTAATATACAATAAATTGTTGCTTTATTTAAATTCTTCATTTTTTTGCACCTGCCTCAATAAAAAAATATCCTCTAGCGATTTATCTTTTTATCTCTTCACGTGTTAAATTCAAAAATAAGCTTTCCATTTTCAATCATTGAAATATAGTCTGCTATTTTTTCTACCTCTGATAAATCATGAGAAGTTATTACTATTGTCTTTCCATTAGCTTAAGTTGATTAATTATCTTTCGTATTTCCACCTCGAAATCGGATCTACTCCAGAAGTCACCTCATCCAGATAAATAATCCCTCTATCCATTAGAATTACAATCAACAGTGATAGCTTTTCTTTTTCATACCCTTTGAATATGTAGAAACTCTTTTTCTCAAATGTTCTTTTAAATTCAATATTTTAGCATATTTTTTTCATAGTTTTCCGTTTTATATCCAAAATATAAACCAAATATTTTTAAATTTTTCAATTCCCGATTTTTCTTCGTATAGATAATCATTTTTCTAATAACATAGCATGATCACTTCTGCTTCCACATCTCCAGAATCAACATGATACAACCCTGTTAATATTCTCAAAAGAGAAGTTTTGCCTGAGCCATTAGGGTCCTATAATTGCATGTATCGAATTTTCTTTTTATAGATAAACTAAACCCTTCAAATAGAGAATAATTAGAAAAAGATTTATTTATATTTTTTACATTTATGATATCATTTTTCATCATAGCACCATCTCCTTAAACTCTTCAGGAACACTATTTATATACCATAAGCAATCCTTAAAATTGCTTTCTTTCCCTGCCGTTAGTCCTCTTATTATGCAATAACTACAAAAATATTTGTTTTACAGTTTTTGCACTCTTCACTATCATGAAAAGGTGCAGGAATTTCTCTAATCATATTTAAAATCTTGTATTTTTGTATAAATATCACCTATATTATCATCAAACACATTTCCAAAAGATTTCAATAGAGTTTCATCATCCATTGCACAGAATTTTATATTTCCATTTGGAGTTATTGATGGGTTAGATGTAAATGCGCCACAATTATTTAAGTTGGGTTCACCATCCTTTATTTGATATAAAAAACTTTCTCCATACTTTTTCCTTTATACGAGTAACAACTTCCGCACATTTAATCATATCCTCTTCTGTTTTTAATAGAATATTATATTTGTCATCTAAGTCTGCTCTACCCATAGGAGTAATTGAAGATAATCCATAGCACTCTATACCAGCATTATAAACCCAATCTGCAATATTAATTAGTTGTTCTAGATTTTTTAGGCGTTATCATTGTAACTATTCGCATCATAATATTCATATCGTGAATTCGTAGAATAGTTTCTTTTTATTCTATCTGTTATATTATTAATTTTTGTTCCCATGAACCAATTTACGTAATCATCATTATCGCCATGTAAATCTATTTGAACAACAGTTTTTCTCTATTAATCTCTATTAATTTAAATAATTCTTCTCTCCAATATAGTCCATTAGATAGAATGCTCACCACATTATAATTAAGTTTATATGCATAATCTAAAATATCTAAAAATCAGGATGACAAGTAACTTCACCACCTGTAAATTCTACAACCCTAGTGCCTGATTCTCTCGCTTTCTTTCAACAATTTTTTTATATTTTTCTGTATTTTTTTATAAAATCATTAGAACATGAATAATCTCCATAGCAGTGCAAGCATTTAGCATTACACTGATGTGTAATTTCTACAGAAATTGCCGATGGATATTGAGTTTTTCCCTGTACCAAGTACAGGTATTTCTATTTTGTTGATATGATCTATATACTCTAGAATTATACCATAATTGTTTTGCAAACACTTCTATAAATTCATTCAAATTATTTTCTGCTTTATCAAATAAATCACTCTGTCCATTACACATAGTTTTAACTATATCTTCTTTAGTTTTAGTTCCATCAAATTGCATTATAATGTCAAATGCATCATCATTTATCCAATAAAGATCTTCTCCCATTTTGCTAAATTTATTTTTCTACGACTAGCAAAAATGTCGATTTTTGCCTTTCTATTGCCTTGATATTCAAAAATTTTTAAATACATATTGCCTCCTAAATATCGTATAGCTGAAAGGAAATCCTTTCAGCTATACGGTTTGATGTTCTTCTATCATTCTAGAAGAATCCTACAAATCCAGCTGCCGCAACAGTTGCCGCTGGACTAGGTCCACAGAACATACATCCTGTACAACCTGCACAAAGTTTACAACCCTTTTCCCATCGGAGTAATACCAGGATTCATAATACCTCCTCCTTTCTTTGATGTTATATTCATAATAACACTATAAAAATATATCATGAGTAATTACTGCAACATTTTTTAGCTAAGCACAGTAAGTGCATATGCACTTACGAAAAAATTGACTTAACCCTTGCATCGGCATCGGGCCTATTTTTGTCAATTTAGCTTGTTGGGGAAACTCTCCCAAACCCCTTTCATTACATTGTAAAAATCCAAATAATATTGTATAATATTCATATAAAATATGAGTAAAGGATAATTTATTATTATG
>BNJU01001924.1_pt1 | contig 75014 bp, 110 predicted proteins | sample 8539281 | NCBI WGS metagenome assembly BNJU01 (sample SAMD00202456, study PRJDB9452) | human saliva metagenome | isolation source: human saliva | place: Japan
GTTATCACGTCCTGTTCTTTACTGACTGTTGCTTCTCTGCAACCGCCAGTTTACCAGCTGCTCATATATCGAGAATGCCTTTTACAACCTGCGTCTGGTTGATTTAATAAGTTTCAGACCGCAACCTTTAAGGTCGGGGTAACTTGATGAGATAGCCAGTTCAGCGTCCTTTGAAGGAGTAAGGCTCTGTTTTGTTAGTTTTAATCGTTCACGATTGTTCCTAATAAACCAAGCCCATTCTTCATTCAGTTTCCAATCAGAACGAGGTTTGGAATCGTTCATCTACAAAACGGATATACCGATTGATAATTTTAAAGGCGGTATGCTCTGGATTGTCATAGACGAGTAAATCACGGGACTGCATAATAGGCAATGCTCATTTTCAATCAGAATTCAAAACGGTTTTACTTCTGCGTCTTCAATGGAATATTTTTCTGTACTGCCTGTAGTCCTTTCATAGATACAGAAATAAACTTCACTCTGTAAATGAACCGACATAGAGGGTATTTCCCATACATCTTTTCATCTTTGCGTACCAGTTCGCCACTGGTGATAGCTTTTAAACCAGGGGAAGACTTGGAGATACATTCTTCCTGGGTTGGCACTTTCAGGTGAGTACAGGGATATTCAAAATCCCTCGTCTTATCGTTAATGGCAAGGTCAAGGCGTTTCACCACACCACAGCCACCAAAACCAGCAAAGAACTCACACCAGCTTTGTTGTGCCAGAAGATAGCTTAAAATTGTTCGCACCCACGACCTTCAATTCCACCTGAACCTTTATCCAGTTCATGGGAGCAAAGGACGAATATGTCGCCTAAAGAAGGTTTTCCAAGAATAGAAACCATAGTCCCGCATGAAGAAAATAGGACAGTTTCAGTTGTGATGTTTTCGACCACCTGCTGTACGCTTGTTGTCGGAAAGCGAACTTATATAATCAAACAGCATTTCATGGCGCCGATTGAAGCGTTCCAGAGCTTCCCAAAGGGACGCTGTAAACCTTCCGATGGCTCGACTCTTCCTGTTTCAATATCGCTGGATACCGCCTTTGTAATACCAGCTTCGCAACAGCCACGGTTTTGAGATAGTCCATAAGCCAAGCGTTTTTCTTTTAAATGCTGTAACCAAGTTTGTCTCATTCAGTATCCCTCCATCAGGCGCATGTCAACTTTAGTGCCCATTTGACACACGCTGAAATTTTGTAAATCCCTTTGTGTTCAAAGGATTTTTCAATGTCGGACTGTTTCCTGTCGATTTGCACCCTCGTTAGACACGTTATGCCGGCGTGGCTATTGCCATCCAGCCAGTCAGATCAGTCCACACCTGCGACTTCCGCTTCGCACGTCGCCTGCGTGGACCGTCTGCTGCCTGGACAACTTTTAATTTCCTCCAAGAAATCATATCCTTTGTGGCACAGGGGAGTATACCCTGATATGACACTTGTTCCCAGCATCAACAGTTAGCCACGACCTTTGATTCGCTAAGAAGAAATCCTTTTGTACGTCACTGCACAAACATCATGCCACAGGCCCATTTCCAGACGGTTACCGCACCTGGAAAGCTCACCTGAAATTAAAATCTGATCACGGATTCCGTCGCCTAAAGATTGGTGTCTGGACGCTGACAAGCCAGTATTAGAAAAGAAGCCTGCGCTTTGACGACCTAATATGACAATCTGTTTCAGCTTATCCATAACTGCGTGTTTTCTTTTGTTCCCAGCATTTCATGAAAGCGACGTATTCATCAAAGACAAGAAGTGTGCTGGGAGACCCAAGGCTAATTTTTGCTGTCCATAGTTCTCATCTGCTTCATTTCACTACGTTTTCTCATCATTTTCACAGAATGTTTCAATGCAAGAAAGCAAGTCTTCTTTCATAGCAGACATTTGCCATCACAGAACCCAAGTCCGCAAGGTCGTTTTTCGGGTCAAGAATACAGTTTTGAATCTGCATGAAGAAGGCTCAATCAGTGTCAGCATAAAGTAGTTTACCGCCACCTGTACCACCAGCAATCAACATATGAGGGAGCTTATCATTCCCACCATACGTTTTTCATTGTTGAAGTTTACCATCTTAGCTTTACTTCATCATTGTATACGATCGGCTAGGAAAATAGTAGACAAAAGTATATTCCACATAGAAATCCTTAACTCTTTATCTGTCAGCTCACAGCGTTTCACCTCTAATTCTTTTCCAAGTGTAAGAGTCTTGATATTTTCAGCGTGATTTCCACCCGTATCTGTATCGCTCATGTGTCGAGCAATACATTTTAGGAAGAGGTATACCTTTTCCTTGTACTGACCAGCACTATCTTTAAAGAAACCTCTGTTTTGACCGTCAGATCTCATACCACTTGTTTCTCAAGTATCATCTTTGCCAGCCTTTTGACTGTGGTAAAGTTGTTTAACCGCATCATAGCGAACCCGTTTGAATACAAACGCCACCAGCAAGCAGATAAGAATCAAGCACACTGAAACCGATAATTAAATAGGGAATGTCAATCTTATCTCGCTGTGATGTTAAAATCCCGTTAGTCGATCTGCTGGACTGTCTTCACATGAAACAGTCCGACAACCATTGCAGGAAAACAGGCAGGAGTTACGCTATCGTAAAATGAAAGACTCACTCTACCAGATGGCGAATCCTCTACCACGCTGTTTCATGTGTGAAAAAGTCTCCTTTCACCTAGCGACTATTTGGTTCTTGCGTCGGTTCTTTTCGTTTGCTGGTTGGTTGCTTTGAATGAACTAGAATCCTTTTGTCAGCACTAACATCGTCTCGCCGCCTTGATATACCAGTCAACATCTGCTCTTTGATGCGGCAGTGCGAAACGACAGTCCGCAATGGGATTGATAAGTTCCACCCAGTGCGTTATAATCACTCTTTCAAAGGCACGCTGGCAGGAATACTTACTTGAATCATAGTGTCCTTGTCCTTTTGGATTTTGGGTCATAGGTACGTTCCTTGATTTCATCTGGAACCGACCCGTCTTCATTTTTGATTCTCACTTCACGACGTAGAGCAGAGAATTTCACCTCTCCAAAAGTCGTGTCTTTCATCTAATACAATGCCATTTGCTAATCTCACTCATTTTTCCTTCTCTTTCTTTATTCTTTTATCATGTCGTCAGCATGTAAAAGGTAATTTGTAAAACCACGAGTGCCGATTTTGTAGCCCTCTGCGGTAATACGTGATTGACTAACTTCACATCAGTTCCTCAAAGCCGAAACAGTCTGCCAGTCGGCAGGAAGCATCCAGCCACAATATCATCTGCTCTGTTTTGAACATCAGAATAGAGATCAGGCTAGCTTGATAAGACAGTCAGCCGTCCGTTGATTCTTCGCTGAACGAGACTTTATCCTCGCCAGCAAATTCTAAACTGCTGAATGTCCATGTTGGGAAATCACAAATTAAGTCCATATTTTACCTATCCTTCTCTATTGGCTGAATGAATGTCGATGGTCTTAAAGAGTGAACGACCTGATTCTTGATTTTTGTTTTCATAGGTTCACTTCCTTTCAAAATCGCGATAGACACCCTCATTTTTGGAAGTGTCTACCTATTAAATATTCAAATTTTTAGTTGGAAGTGCCTTTATATCTTCACTTTTCAAGGATAAATCGTCGCATCAAAGCTCATCTCATAAGTAGTGAAATTAGTAGTAAATTGAGTGGTTTTGACCTTGATAAAGTGTGATAAGTCCAGTTTTTATGCGTGATAACTAGATTTTAGTGTTATTTTTATATATATTCTATAATGGCTTTGAAACACAAACCATAAATGATAAAAATGGTATAAAATAACAATATAATATACGGAACAATTTAGAGAACATAGAATGAAAAGAATAGTTTTGACTTCTGTTGTTTTACTATCGTTGCTGACATCAGTTGGTTGCTCTGAAAGATAAGGAAGAGGCGAAAAGCAACTGAACCTGTAACGACTGAACAGACTACTCATGGATAACACAAATTAGTAATGAAGTTGGTTTTACTGTACTTTTTAGAAACGAAAAGCAACTTGAACTTGAGAACTGGATTCCAAATCTGTGCAACTTATGCTCACATTCAGCTACCATGATAGTGATGAGCCTAAAGAAAAAGAGAGAAGCCAATTAACCTTGATCCAGTTGGATGGCATAACTATAAATTTTACTACGGAGATGGTTCTAAAAGAGGCTTTGGCTGATGAATCGCGGTCATTTAGTTGGGTATCAATTTAGTGACTTAACGATGAAGGCTGCACTAGTTCCTATGACAGCCTGGTTAAACATAGGTGCCTTTACTGGAACGGATGACAAAAATCAAAGTAGCATGCTCTATTATGAAAATGGACTTGATTCATGGTTGTAAATCATCCAAACTATTACCTTGACTATACAAGACAGCTGTCTATAGTGATAATGAATTGATTCCCAAGACAGATTATCTTGCAGCATGTAGGGATTGATTCGGATGGAATTACTGAGATTAAATTAGTAGTAGTAAAGGAAAATTTGATAAGTATTCCGGGAGACCCATGTAACTTTAGAGAATGTTTCAGAAAATGCAGAGATAAAATTATGCGGACGGTACTGCAGAATACAGTCAAATCAGCTGAAGAACGTCGCCGCTGAGCAAAAGGCAGCTGAGGAAAAGCTAAGAAAGAGGCTGAAGAAAAAGAAGGGCAAGAAAAGCAAAAAGAAGCAGAAGAGAAGGCTACAGAAGAACAGAGACAGTAGGGAAACTGAAGCACCAGCACTAGCAGAAGAAGAATCACAGTAGTACATCAGGTGGCTACTTTTTAGATAGAAAATGGACGATGGCATCGACTAAAATGGAAAGTTTGCCTCTAAAAAGGAAATTAGAGAAGCTGGGTTGCAATGGTGATAGTTTTTAAGCTATATAAATCAGAATAATTACAGTCAAAAGCTGTTGAAAAACGGTTTTTGTTATAATTAAATTAAGATCTCATAGATAACAAAGGAGAAAAACACATTTGAAGAAATTTTGCCTGGACTAAAGGCAAAGAAAGAAAATATGTACGTACTGGCTGGGGTGGGAGAGAACTATGTCCAGCTCTTTGATACCATCGAACAAAATGGGCGTCTTGAAGTGACAATCCTATTTCCTCATCAACGTATCTGGTGAAGGAGAAGGTGTCATGTGGAGTCCGACACTCATGTGATGTCCTAGCGACAGATTGTGGAAGTCCACGACTGACGTGTCTTAGTTACGGGCAGAGTTCAGGGACTGGTCTGGCTCAAGCTCGTCATTTTTAGAAAAGGCTACATAGGTGTTTCGGATGGATCAGGCTGAAAGTCCTGCACTGCAAGGCGACTTTCACTTTCTACAACGTGATTTAACATCTGGACTTGAACCACTTTTGACTGGCGCCCCTGAGGTTGATATTCTTGTAATACGGCTGGCAGTGTCTTGATGAGCAAGCTCATTACTAGAACAATTTAGCCCAAGAAAATTCAAGAGATTTTGAAACTCACTCATGGGACTCCCAGTAGAGTTGACTCCGCATTATCTGACACAATGCTGGAAACATAGAGAGGAATCATCACTATGTGTTCCATTGCTCAAGTCTAGCAGGTGGAGGTGGTCACGCCTATACCTCTCGTCTAAACATGCCTCTGGCATGGACTTTTACCAGCAAATTAGTTTGGACTATGCAGAAGCAGGTATTCAGTGTCTTTGAATCGCGACCAGTGCAGTTAAGACGCAAGTGACGGCAGCTGACTCTTTGAACCAGGTGGTCTGGCGGACTGGTAGCTAGTGAAACACCCATCAAACGCTGGATAGAGCCAGAAGGAAGTGCTGAGTTAGCCTTTCTTTAGCTAAGTGGAAGGCAAGCTGCCATGCAAGGCAAATTCCACTATTGATGGTGGCTGGTCTTTGAAGTAAACATAGTTGATATTTCAGTGAGGATATGGAGGTAAGCTATGAAAAGAGATGAGTTTGGATTTGTCTTGCCCAATCTCTACTATCAGTTTTTATCAGATGGAGGGAAGATTGACCTCTATGAAATTGGAGATCCAGGTATCTGTTTGTATGCTAAGGAGGATCTATCGAGCGTAATGAGACTTATCAGATTGATGAAGTAGAGCCAGATTATTTTTAAGATTGGACAGGAAGGAGATTTGGCTATCTTTATCAAGAAAATTCTGATGATTGCATTTATGAAAATGACTCTAGGGTGCTTTAGGGTCTCTTAGAAATGCAAAAGTTGCAAAACGTCTATGACTTTATTGACAAGGTCTTGGAAGAAGAATTGTAGAAAACGAAGGAAGTAATCATGTTTAGAGTGCTATGATGAAGATTCACCGATTTCAAAAAGAAGATTTTACAATTTGAGTGAGATTCTTGGGAAGAAATTACTGCCAGAAACTATGATGGACTTTTTATCTCAAGCACAACGGTGGTCAGCCCATGCAAGTGGGTCCACGATGAACATCACTCTTTCCTTTTTAATCCTTTTAATTCACTTTGAGGAGATGAGGAAGTCTCTTACATGGTTTGACGATGAGGTGTGCCTGAGGGATTTAAGGCTGCAGATCTTCTCCATTTTCGCCTATGATCCTGGATCTAGCAACTATGCTCTTTCTCTAAGGGAAGAGGATTATGGTAAGTGTATTTTCTATGTTCTAGAAGAAAAAGCTGAGATCTACGGTCAATGGGCATCTTTTGAGGAATTTTTTGAACTCTTTGTTGAAGAGTGAGACTAAAAGGAGTAGGATGCGAAAACACCAAGAACTTTCACTAGAGCAGATAATTGAGCTATGAGTGCGTAGATCAATTGGTATCAGATGATTTTTGCTCTATGGCAAGGGAGGATGGAGAACTGAAACCGATAGCCTCTATTGGGTATCAGATTATCCGGATGTCGTGGAAGACTCGTGATGTCTACACCAGCTGATGCATCGAGCAAGATTCTGCAGCTATCTACTATGGAGAGCAGTTGATTGATGTTCTGCAGTCGCACTTGAGGAAAACCAGATGCAAGTCTCCAAGACTTGGTCGAAGCTTTGAATTATTATAATCAGCATGATAGCTTTTATGCCTTTGATTCTGAGTATCTTCCAGATTTATGAAGTTCCGTTACACAATAAACGAAATCTTATAAGGAGTGAGATTGCACATGATAAATCCAGATGGAAGATTAGTTGGAATTCTCAAATGAGACGAGGAGGAATGACTGAGAGAAAATGGCAGTAGTTACTGTATTAAAAAGATCATTAAAACTCTATGAGGAAACAACGTTTATTCCCTCAAATCGGTTAATTTTTCAAATGAAAATTAAAGGGATCCAGTCTTCAAATTTGACAGGAGACTCATTGATTATTATCAACACATACGTGTTCAAAGAGGATTTATTTTTGCTAATCAAAAATTTTAATATCATTTTGTTGACATTCGACTCTCCTGCAAGGACAGTCTGAATCGTGGGCCTTACAGATGTTCTTCAATTTAGTGAAGGGCACTACCAGATATTTCGCTACTACAGATACACGACGTCGATATTCTTTTTCGCGATATGAAAGATGAAAAATCTCCTGTTTACGCGGGCAGTCCTGGAGATCCTAACTTCTATAAACTCAGCGCAAGTTTGACGGAGCTTTTTGAGTTCTATTTTCGCTTTTTCAAATTTTTTGGAACCAAAGAGAAGATGTCCTACAGGAGGAATTTATTGCTGGGACAGGTGACTTGATAGAGCGTCTACCTTTTCCCAGGATGTCCAAGTGACAGCGAAAAGAATATCTATTTCGGTAAAAGTTAATCTGAGAAAAAGCCTTCTAAATAACAAAAAGTGAACTGGATAGGAGAAAAGAAATGAATGTTAAAGAACTAATCGAAGAGGTTGAAAATAATCTTTGAGTTAGATCTCGTATTTAAACCAGGTTCCCCAAAAAGAATAAGAAAGACCCAAGTTAGTCATCTCGAATCACTGAATCATCTGGCCTATCTACTTTATCTGATGGTCAAGAGGAAATGGCTGAGGAATTATTAGAGAGGTCATCACAAGTCTCAGTTTGAAGGAATTATAACACTTGGACCTTTGCTGATAGCTCTCTCGTTTTATTGGCCTATCTGGAAAGAGAAACAGAAAATCAGTATTCTGCCTATAAAAAGCTCTTTTTGTCTCTGTTAGAACAAGGGAGGAATCCACTCGAAACATAAGAAGGAGAGTTCATCAGAGATTTTTGAATGGTGATAGTTTGGAGCAAAAGTTGCAAAAATCGAGCAAAGCTTCAAGTCCTGAATCGGAAATGGAACGTCGTCTGCTATACTTGACAGATTTATTGAAAGATTCACCCTTTATTGCTGAGTCAACGTGCGAAGAGACAGATATCTCAAGCAAAAATTGAAGAGGAATATGGAGATACTAAAGAAGTATATCAAGGAACATGAGATCTATAGCCTCTTTCCTTTTTAGGGATAGTGAGCTAGAAATCTTTGACTTTTAGAAAGAGTGGAATATGGAAATCAAAAACATCACTTTGGTGTCTATGAACTTTGTCTACAGAGAAAGGGAAATTACTTTTACTGAGAAAACGAGAGGACCTTTATCAACATCGTTTTTGATTTACCTGGGGTAGTCAGGAAGCTAGGGTGAGGGTTTGACAGAAAACCCTCAAGAGAGAAGTTCTGGAAGAGACAGGATATACTCTTAGCAGCTATTCAAATCCTAGGATTTATGATGTGATGGTTCAAGAAGAGGGCAAGACTTCGCAGTACATCATATCATGGCCTTTTATGATATAGTACTTGATTTAGAAGGCTCTCAAAACCTCTTCCTCATGAAGTTCTTGATGGAAGCTAAACGATTCAGCAAAGGTCACTTTGGCTTCCTTGAGCAACACTAGCTGGTGCACATGCCTCACCCTTGTATTGAAGGTGAAGTGCAGAGTTATTAGGATTTCCAGAATTAGAACGGACAAGCTATAGAGTATCTGAAGGTGAAGTAGAGATAATGTGGAACTATTTTGAAAACATGGAAGACAGTGTAAATATGGTTTCATGCGTATCTTCAAATCTCAAATCGGATCCGTATCACGAAAACTGTAGGATAGGACAACAAGTCTTTCTATGATTGTTGGGAATTTCTCATACCCAGCAGGAGAGTTGAATTCCAGACTTGGGAAGATTTTGTTAGTAAAATATGGTTTAGATTACAGATTATTATTTCAGAAAATACTTTAATTGGCAAAGATTTTCTGCATCGGAAAGTGGAGTTACAATACTCGGCTATTCTGCTGATAAGCAAATTTTCCAGTTGAAAGTTCTAAATGATCTAGTTGCTCATAGAGCAGGTTCACAACATTGCTGCCTATTGATACCCACGTAGCAACCGCTTTGTTTTTGGAGTGAAAGAATGGCCAGCAAGATGTAGCAGGGATTTTGAGTCCTATCAGGATTTTGTCTTTAGCAAAGGTGGATTCTGGCTTGCGTCTCTAAAAATAAATGAACTGATTGCTGATTTCCCAGGGTTAGTTTACCGTGAGCAGTTGAAAGTGAAGTTGCAAATCTAGAGCACCATGAACAAGGAAATGGCTTATTAAAGAAAGTGCTTGGTGCTGCAACGATTCTAGAGAAGCTACAGAGAGATGTTTCCTTTGGGGATGCTCATAACGAGGCTTCACAGTAGCAGCATAGAGGCGTGAGTTAGTTGAACCTGGTGCAGCTTTTTGAACCATAGAGAAAGTCTCACACCGATACTCTGATATTGTATCTTTTAAGACGAGGTGAATGCTACGCACCAGCTGCTTTCAGTGGCGAGAAAATCGGTAGTTCTACCCAACAACCATTTCTCTATCACTGGCGTTGGTAGCGATTCGCGGCGAATACTTCTGGTTGGAGAGCTCACCAAAACATCCTGCTGCCCAAGTTGCTGTCAGCAATTTCAGTAAAAGATTGATCGACGGTTTGCCACTCTGGTCTTTGTACTCAGCAGTGCGAGTATCGTCTTTCGTGTGACCCACGACGCATGAAGCCAAATTGTCCAGTCGGACTAAAGAGTGTTTGACGCAGCGCCAATCCTCATGTTTGGCTATAGAGGAACCAGGCGTTTACTGGCGTGTCTGGATGAATTTGCAGGTTGAGGCACACATGCAGTCGTTACAGAAGTTTATATCAAACTCATCCCAATCTTGAAGTTCTGTTATTTTTCCTTTTGTCAATGATAGCGACCAGTTAAAAACAAGCTGTCATAGTGTTAGCGCCAGCATGGCTTTACTGGGAAAAGCTGGCACGATGGATTGAATTACCGTCACGTGTTTTGACTGGACAGGATACTGGAAACGGCATTTCAAAGATTGTAGAAGTTGGAATGGAACTGATTTGACTTCATTTGTATGACTGTGAGCAAACAGTCACTGGCATGATAAGTGGAAAAGCTCCATTATGTTAGATATGCTGGGAGTATGTGATGTGCAGTGATAAGGCAAGGATGAAAAGATAGACTTTCGTTGTAGCAGGCTATCTGAATCGTCTTCATACATGAATCAGATGTGGGGATCGAGTGCATTATCCACTACAGCTCTATCTCCAGAGATAGATTTAGAGAAATCGACCATCCCAGACCATCTCTAAACGCGTAAAAGTAAAGCAAAGTAAAATTACAAAGGAGCAAACCCACGACACCGCAAGAAGCCGTGGAATGCCTCACAAGAAAATTGCAACCCCTCATCGGAGACGAGATGATGCCGCTTTTGGAGTGATCCAGACCTTAGCGGAACTGGAGTCTTAGTTGGGCGAAAAACAGCGAGCTAGCTCCCCAGCTGACGACCTCTATGCACTAGGAGGACGACCTTCCGCTAGTTAGCGCGACCTTTGATGTTATTTTGTGACAGTAAGGATCAAGCTATCTCGCATTATTGAAATTAGCGCAGCTCTGCGTCTAGCCTTCGATCAGGTTTCAGCCGACCACATGCCTACAAGGAAGGTGAGGAGACAAATCTTTAGCCTATTGGCGTCAGGTTCATGAAGACTCAAAGACTGCTTTAGGAGAAACAGGTCTGGCCTTTACAATTCTGACAGCAGTACGTTGTGTGTGGAAGAATTTTCGCAAGGTCTACCTTCTCTCAGGACTACTAGTGTAAGAAGAAAGTTTTGGAAATCACTGTCCAAAGTCTCGACTTAAAAATATGATAAAATAGGGTATGTTTGAAACTGTAGCATATGCTCATAAATTTAGAATAGGAGAATATGATGCAAGCAGTAGAACATTATATATCGAAAATTCTGTTCTCGGAACATTATGATTTGTTTTAGACTTGCAGTCGTGAGACTAAGACGTTGGTCAGGAAAGTAACTATTACTGGTCAAGCAAGTGACCGGCTTTCCTTCACCAAAAGACTTGGAAATTGCTTCTGCTGAAGTAGCAGGTCAAGCCTGTCCATTTACAGTTGATACTGAAAACGAAGCCTCTCATATCGAACTCGGCTGTGTTTGTTTTTGTCTCAGTTGATTTCCGGTCATCGCTTCTCTGTGGTAAGATCACAGATAACATGAGACAGGATTTCTGCACTCCATCTTACTACAGTTGACGGAGTTAAGCAGGAAGTTCTGTAACTACTCGCTTGGAGGAGCCACTTTGCTCCGTGAAGCCTCCCATGGTGTGTGATGACAGCCCGTAGCCGCCTCGACCTCCAGCTCTTCGTTTTGACCACGAGCAGCAGGCGAAATTGCCTCGTCACTGCCTGACGATCACGTTGAAAACCGGTAAGGAAACTGTAGCATCTGGAAATTTGATATAACTCCACGTCCATGTCTTCTGTTAGTTGTTGTTACAGGATTTGGCAAGCGTAACTGCTAAAACGAAAATGGTACTTTGGTAGGTGTTTACTCAACCAAGGCCCATCCACTTTCAAATCTCCTTGATTTCTTTACGCCAGACATCGCTGTTCGCTCAATCGAGTTTTACGAAGTCATATGCGTGAGTCAAGCATCAATTCCTCAGCTCCTTCCACATCGCCCTTCCTGACTCAGCTGGTGCCATGCGAAAACCGTCTGTAAATTGTACCGTGAAGTTTACCGGCTGATTGATGACAAACCAACTCGCTAGCCGTCAACAAGTTGCAGTATTGGCCGCTCATGCGCCTGTTTCACCAGCGGTTTGGTAAAACCTTGTGGTAATCATGAAGCGGTGGCTGGACTCGTCGCTCAGATGAAGTCGGCGAACGCGATGGAACACGTCTGTGTGGCGTTGATCGAGCCGTTGGAATATCTTTCGAAGATTTCCACAGTGAGTACCTCGCCTTTTGAACGCGATAGCGACGGATGTGCGCCAATCCGTTCAGCGCCAGTCGTCACACCAGATGAGAATTCACACGCTCTTTGATGCAGTTTCATCGTCTATGCCGCGAAAGTCGCCTCTGCTACGTGTCTGTGGTCGCTGGTTAGGATGCTGATTTTGCCACCAGGTCAGCTGCTACTTTGCAAAAACACCTGTAATACTTGGAAATACCATTGGTCGTAGACCTTGGAATGCTCTCGGACAAGCATCTGGTCGTGCATGTGGCAGCCTTCTTGGACTTGGTTGAGCATAACCATGTCCAGTCCCACGGGTTTGACGATAGTTGAAAATGACGTTTGAAAGATCTCTACAAAAACACACCTGTCATCGGTGAGTCAACGAAAGATCAGAACCGACTTTGGGTAAGTGCACTTAACAGCAATCAGAACTGGAAAGAGTGCCTGATACACGTGAAACGAGCACGAAATCCCTGGTATATGCAGCTCTTCTTGCCGAAAAACTGAAGGACAGCCCTTCGTTTCAACACGAAAATAGAAATACATGTGTCCATCATACTGAATCATCACAGGTCAATTACTGATGCGTGCTTGGCGGCACCTAGTGTAGAACCGGATAACAAGAAACTCAAATCGTCCAAGAACGTCGTGTTTCAAGCTTGTTGGAAGCAGGGCACATTTCTTATGCAGACTGGTTTCCAGTAGGACTCAATCAGGCACAAGAAGAATCTTATTCTCATGTTTCAGCAGTTTCGCCAGTTATCGGAGCTCGACTCGCGTTTACCGGATGGAAGGAACTTAGAGCAGGCAGAGTTTTAAAGCCCTTATTAAGTCAAACTGGCTCGTTACAAAGTCCATGACCGCTGCCTTGGCTTTGGAAGTCACAGGGTAAATCTGATGAAGAGCGAATTGCTGCGTCAATCGATCACCTCCATGATGATTCGTTCAAATGACGAGGAAGCCAGTCAAGTTGTGTGGCCAACATTTCGCAGCCCACAGTGACACCTTCTTCAGGACTTCCAGCGGCCATTCGTCCACCCATTAAAGTTCTTCATCAATGAAAATGAAACACATCATGAGACCAAGGAATCATGGTCAAAACTCATCTCGATCTTTATACTCATGCCACAGATGTGCCGCTTCCCTTAAACGCCAATTACAGCCGCCTTTGCCTCACAGGCACAGGCTGCGATAATATCCAAACCTTGATTGTTTTGCTGGAGGATCAAATTTGTCGAAAACCCTCAAGACTGTCGTGCATGGTATTATCAGCAGGTCATCAAGGAACCCAGGAAACCATGTATTCTGCTAAGTGGGCGCGAGAAAACTGGGCTTGGATTAAGGCCGCTTCAGTGATGAGGAGCTTTTGATAGCTTTTGTTATTCTGCCTCGCCCATGATGGGCACAGAGCAAATCGCTTGATGACAGAATGCAAGGCCTCTTTGAAGCTCACAACTTTTCGGACCTTGCCCTTAGCCGCAACATCGGTATGGGAATCAAGGAAATCGCAGCACGTGCTGAATTGATCATGCGTGAAAAGCAGCAGCGGAAGCAGTTGTTGCTCAATATGGAAATGCTTAAACTCAGTTAAAGAGATTAGAGAAAACTCAACTTTCTTGGAAAAACAAGGGAAGTTGAGTAAGATATTTTGCTACATCAGGTATAATAAGGGAGGAATTTTTGATGATCAAGACTTATTAGTGGAAGATGACCAGTCTTCAAATTCAGTTTCCTTGACTTTCTGGATGATTTTGTGGATGTCATGCAGGTTTGATGGAGAAGAAGGTCTCTATGAGGCTGTGAAAGTGGCGTTTATGACTTTGATTCTGCTTGATTTGATGTTACCTGAAAACAGTTTCCAAGTCTTGAAAAGAATTGCGTGAAAAGGTATTTCGACTCCTGTTCTGACTCATGACAGCCAAGGAAAAGTCTCGAGGACAAAAGGTCATGGATTTGAGCTTGGGCAGATAGATTATCTAACAAAACCATTTCTACCTAGAAAACTCAAGATGCGTATTCAGGCCTCCTGCTTAAACGTTCTGGTAAGTTCAACGAAAATACTTTTCTATGGTGATTTGACTGTCAATCCATCTACCAATGAGGTTAGAGTCACGATACTGTTGTTGAACTATTAGGGTAAAAAGAATTTGATCTGGTTTATTTCCTCCAAAATCAAATGTTATCTACCCAAAAACCCAGATTTTTGACCGTTTATGGGGATTTCGACAGTGACACAACCATATCTTCGTAGAGGTCTACGTATCAAAAGTTCGTAAGAAATTAAAGGGCCTCAGTCTTTTGCTGAAAACCTCCAAACCTTGTCGTAGTGTTGGGTATATGTTTGAAAAACATGTTTAAATAAAAATTTAAAAAGAATTGGTATGAGGAGGATTTTTAGTTACTTTTTATTCGTAACTTTTGGAGTATTTCACTTTGATTTTTCTCCGCTAAGTGACTTTGATTATCTTGCAGGTTATATCTGAGTCCTTATACCTCAGTTGGATGAGAAGCTCTGTCACCAGTGCTAATCCTCAGGATGTTATCCAGCTGGCTGTCAACCGTGCAACAGAAGACTGTAAAAAGATTTGAATAGTGAATCGGTAGGGCCGCCTTCAAATAGCAAACCCACAGTCAGTCTCTAATACGGAAGTCATTATTGGACCTAGTTTAAATCAACTAGTAGCTGGAAATCGCTTTAGGTCTTGATAGGGTTACATTTAATAAAAAGGATTTGAATCACATTAGACAGCTTTCCATGTCCAGAATAGCTACGGGCAGGATGAGACGTATCGAGTGATTCTGACTGAGATGAATATTGAATCTGTCTCGACCAATATTAAGTATGCAGCTGTTTTGATTAATACCAGTCAGCTGAGCAAATCAGTCAAAAACTCATGAGCAATTAACGTAGTAGTATGGCCTAGCTTCTGGATTTTATCCACTCTAGCTAGTCTTTATCTTGCTCGGAGTTAGTGTCAAACCCTTGCTTGAAAGTATGCAGAAGCAGAGTTTTGTCGAAAATGCCAGTCATGAGCTACGCATCAATTTGCTGTTCTCTCAAAATCGTCTAGAAACTCTTTTTCGAAAAGCCGAAGCTACTATTATGGAATCTAGCGAGAGTATTGCTTCTAGTTTTAGAAGAAGTTCGGAACATGCGCTTTTTAACAACCAATCTCCCAAATTTAGCCCGCCGTGATGATGGTATCAATCCTGAACTAGGAGAGGTACAGCCAGACTTCTTTAACACAACCTTTACCAACTATGAGATGATCGCATCTGAAAATAACCGCGTTTTTCATTTTGAAAATCGTATTCATCGGACCATCATAATAGATGACGTTTCTTCTAAGCAACTGATGACTATCTTGTTTGACAATGCTGTCAAGCATACTGAAGAAGAAGAGGTATTCATTTTGTCAAATCGTACGACGGAGCGTAATCTCTATTTGTCAGTAGCTGATGATGGAATTGGTATTTCTGCAGCATGATAAAAGAAAATCTTTTGATCGTTTTTATCGAGTATGACAAAGCTCGTACTGCCAAAAAGGTGGCTTTGGTCAGGTTTGTCCTTAGTAAAACAGATTGTTGATGCCTCTAAAAGCTGAACCATTATGCTAAAGATAACAACCTCATGGTACGATTTTTAAGCAAAAATCGCTATTCAAACACCATCCAAGCGTAAAAAGTAATAAGAAAAGGCGCTGACTTAGAAAGCGGTAGATCAAGTATCGCTTTTCTAGTCGCAGCCATGTAGTTATCGTGATAAAAAATAGGTCGGGATCAAAAATCCTGACCTTTGAATCTACAAAATTTTCTTCTTAATCATTGAACGTTGGAAAGTTTGATGTCACCAAACCTCAAGGCAACTGCAGACTAAAAGCTAGAGACTGTGTTGAAACTTGAGGGCTAAAAAGATAAAGCTAAACAAGCTAAAAAGACGCAAAAACAAGCAATGTTTACAGAAGAAAAGAACTTCCTTCAAACTAGCAACGGAAGTGGTTTCTGGAACATAGTCTTGATATAGCGTTGTTTGAGTTTCCTCTTCAAAACTCATACGATTGATATTTTCATGGGCATGATTCTCCTTTCACAGTACTCTTCATTTTACCATTTTTCAAGAAAAATTATTATCAGTGCGTTACAAAAGAATAAAAGTCTGTTTTCTAAATGATGAAACAAATTTCTTGACACCTTCCACAAAGGTGATAGGATGGGTGAACAACTCAAAATATCTTGCCTGTTCAAGTTTTGTAATGAGGAAGGAACAGATGAGTAGCAATTGCTGGTTGTTTCCGTAGATTTAGAACCACTTTGTAGGATGAATGAAAAAGATTTGGCATGAAAGATAGATTTTTCTGTCTTTTGTTATGTGACTATAGTCCGTCTCTGCCCGTGAGCAGAGACAAATAAACCACCCGCTATGCGGGTGCGCGTCGAAGGTTATACCAAAAACTCCAAACGCGATACAATAAAGGTGTTCGCCAATTGTAAAGCGAAAGGAGAAAAACTATGGCACACAAAAGTCTCATAGTTTATCACACACAAAGTGGATGTGTAAGTATCACCTGTGTTCACCCTAAGTATAGACGAAAAGTCACTCATAATCAATATCGGAGCAGTTTAGTGAAATATTTCATCGCTTTGTGTAGTTATAAAGGAGTTGAAATTATCGAGGTCACTTAATGCCAGACCATGTACATGTTAGTAAGGTATTCCACCAAGGATAAGTGCTTTCTGAGTTTCATGGGTTATTTAGAAAGGGTAAAAGTGCACTCATGATGTTTTGACAAACACGCCAACCCTCAAGTACAAGTTTGGGAATCGGCATTTCTGGGCAGAAGGTTATTATGTGAGGTACTAGGGCTTAATGAAGCCACAATCAAAGAAATATATTCAAGATTAAAGAAATTATCCAGTGGATGATTTCTTCACGAGTATGAAAAATTTGAGAACGAGTAAAGCATGATATAGACTAGATAAATAAGTGTAAAAAGAATATGAGGATCCCTTTAGGGATAGTGGCAGTACCACGCCTCTTTAAGAGGCAAGTGACGAGTCAAGAGCAATGAGGCTTGAATATCGTGAAAGCCAGTGTCTTTAGGCGCTGGTTGGTAACTGGGCTTATAGCCTTGAGGTAAACCACCCGTTAGACGGGTGGTTATGATTTTTGATGCTGAGTGAGCTTTTTCCACTCTAGAAAAGTAAAAGGAGATTTGCAGTGTATCATTTGCAATCAAGGAAAATTTTAAAAATAAACTTCGTTATAGTTTGATTTTAACGACGATCTTTCTTATAGCGTTTATGGTCTATGACAAGTTTAGCTCTAGGGCTTATAGAAATAATAGAGCAGCTGTGATAATTGGCATGACAGGAATTGTTTTATCAGATTATGCAAAATGATAATCTGACAGCTCCTTTATTCCAGAAAAGAATTATAAGGATCAGGTTTCCGAAAGATGCAGCACCTTTGGGGTATATGTTTGCGGTGACCAATCTCGTCAATGATAGTGAGAAGGAAAACATCTCTATTTTTGCCAGGATTGGAACAGTTTTATCTCTCCTTCCTTGATTGAGGACATATCCAGAAAGTGATAATGAAGTTGTCGTGGATCAGTCTTTAGAAAACTATGAATTAAACTTGGTGATGCCGTTCAACTGAATGGAAGTGAAAATTCTTATACCATCGTTGGACTTACGAAAGGGAATAAATTTTACTAAGAACCTGTAGTATTTACAAATTTTGACTAGCTATTGGATCTTTTACAAGGTGCACGTCTGAAATACAGGTCGCTCGATTTTCTGCTTTGGTCTTAAAAATGATGTTCAGCTATCTGCTGATGGTTTAAGTCAATTAACCATTCAAAACATGATTGCCCATATTCCGGGCCATACACCTCAAGTAAAACGTATTTTCAGGCATGATTTTAGCGATGATTATCATATCAGGTCTTATTATTGGTATTTTTATTTATATTATTACCATTCAAAACTAGGCCTCTATGGGATTATGAGAGCTCAAGGAATTCAGGTTAAAACTATTGTTTGGTCGCTTTTTGTCAAATTATATTGCTGGCAGGTTTTGGGATCGGTCTAGCCTTATTAGCGATTGTAGATGTCATTCTTGTTCTACCTGCACACCTTCGTTTTTCTATCAAGTTGGTTAGCATATTTAGGATTGAGTTTGGGAATTTGCTTGATGGCATTACTTGGAGGAGTGATTTCTCTCCTCGTTTGCTCAAAGGTTGATCCAATAACAGCTATTGCAGAATGATAAGGAGACCTACATGACACCATTGATAGAAATGAAGCAAGTGACGAAAAAGCTATGGAGAAGGAAATATGAAAGTCGTTGCACTACACAGGACGAACTTTCAACTAAATGCAGGTGAATTTGTTGCCATAGTTGGTCCTTCTGGATCTGGTAAAACAACCTTTTTGACCACCTTAGGGCAGTTGCAGGAGCCTTCAGGTGGGAAGATTTTTAGTAAAGGGAACAGAAACGGGTAATTTGACTGAAAAAGAGAAAAACAGATCTTCGGTTTAAGGAATTTGGTTTTTATATTAGCAGGCTTCAAATCTGATTCCTTTTTAACTGTTAAGAACAATTAGACCTAATTGATCGACTAGATAAAGACAAATCTTCGAAAAGTGACCGCTCAAGAGTTATTTGATTTGTTGGACCTGAACAAAGTTCAAAATCATTATCCCAAGGCCTTATCTGGGGAGAACGTCAACGAGCAGCAATTGCCAGAGCACTCTATAACAATCCCTAGCATCGTTCTTGCTGACGAACCAACAGCTAGTCTTGATACCCAAAGAGCTTACCAAGTTACGGATATGCTTGCTTCAATTGCCCATGAGCAGGGAAGAGGAGTGGTGATGATTACTCATGACACCAGGCTTCTCGATAAGGTGGATCGTGTCTTTATCATGAATGATGGTCACCTTGTTGAAGAAATACAAGCATAAAAGAATATAAAGTGAACTCTAGTAAAGGTAGTTCACTTTTTCTTTTCTAAAAGTGAAGAGTATAACTTTCTTAAAAATAGATTGCCCATAGCTGATTTTTCAGAAATGTGGTATAATTTTTCTTATGGAAAAGATTATTATTACAGCAACTGCTGAAAGCATTGAACAAGTAAAAGAATTACTAGAGGCGGGAGTTGACCGCATCTATGTCGGTGAGAAAAGATTTTTGGGCTTCGCTACCAAAGACTTTTTTTCTTATGATGAACTGAGAACCATCGCTGGTCTGGTTCATGATGCAGGTAAGGAATTGATCGTAGCGGTCAATGCTCTTATGCATCAGGATATGATGGATCAGTATCAAAGCCCTTTCCTTGGATTTCTTGGAAGAAATTAAACAGACTACATCACTGTTGGGGATGCGGGTGTCTTTTTATGTTGTCAATCGTGATGGCTATTCTTTAAAACCATCTATGATGCCTCAACGATGGTAACTAGCAGCCGTCAGATCAATTTCTGGGGACAAAAAGGCTGGCGCTCAGAGGCAGTATTGGCTCGTGAAATTCCATCTAGCTGAACTCTTTAAAAATGCCTGAAATTTTGGAAATTCCTGCTGAAATTTTTGGTCTATGGAGCAAGTGTTATCCACCACTCTAAGCGTCCACTCTTGCAGAATTACTATAATTTTACTCAGATTGATGATGAAAAAACACGTCAACGCTGACCTCTTCTTAGCAGAGCCTGAGTGATCCAGATAGCCATTACTCTGTTTTGAAGACAATCATGGAACTCACATTTTTTGCCAATAACGACCTTTGATTTGATGACTAAATTGCCAGAGTTGGTGAGAGCATGGGTTTCACTCATTGGAGCTCAGAAGGACTTTATACTCCAGGGCAAGATTTTTGTTGAGATTGCAAAACTCTTCATCCAAGCCCGTAGCTTGATTCAAGAGGAAGCTTTACGCATGACCAAGCCTTCTTGTTGGATGAGCAAGTCCGTAAACTCCATCCAAAAATCGTTTCCTTTGACACAGGATTTTTATGACTACGATCCTGACATGGTTAAATAAGAATCAAAAACCCGAAATAAAATGTTCGGGTTTTTCTAGTCTGAGATGAATTTAAAAAGCGTATTCATGTTATAATAAAAGTAGCTTTTTGTTTGGGAGGTGTTTAAGTGGAAAATCTGAAAAATAGCAGGCATCAAGGCTGCTGAGTTCGTAACCGACAGGAATGGTTGTAGGACTTGGAACAGGCTCGACTGCCTATTATTTCGTAGAGGAGATCGGACGTAGAATTAAAGAAGAAGGACTTCAAATTACAGCCGTAACGACCTCTGAGTGTAACGACAAAACAGGCACAAGGTTGAAATATCCCACTTAAGTCGATTGACGAGGTGGATGAGGTTGATGTGACTGTTGATGGAGCTGATGAGGTGAATCGCCAGTTTAATGGTATCAAAGGAGGCGGTGGTGCGCTTCAATGGAAAAAGTAGTTGCGACACCAACCAAAACAGTATATCTGGGTGGTAGATGAGAGCAAAGATGGTTGAGAAACTGGCGCTTTCAAACTACCTGTCGAAGTTGTCCAATACGGAGCAGAACAGGTTTTCCGTCGTTTTGAAAAAGCTGGTTATAAGCCAAGTTTTCGTGAAAAAGATGGCCATACGCTTTGTGACGGATATGAAAAATTTCATCATTGATCTTGATTTAGGTGTTATTGAAGATCCGATTGCTTTTGGTCATCAACTGGATCTTCAGGTCGGTATTGTTGAGCACGGTTTATTTAATCAAATGGTTGATAAAGTGATTGTTGCAGGGCAAGCTGGCGTTCAGGTTTTAACTTCAACAAAAAGGGAAAATAAAGGAGGCAAACGATGTCAAAATTTAAACGTATTCACTTGGTAGTGCTCGATTCTGTAGGAATCGGTGCAGCACCAGATGCTAATAACTTTGTCAATGCAGGGGTTCCAGATGGAGCTTCTGATACACTAGGCCATATTTCAAAAATCAGTTGGTTTGAATGTTCCTAACATGGCTAAAATTGGTCTTGGGAACATCGAGCGTGAAACAGCACTAAAAACTGTTGCTGCAGAAGCAAATCCTAGTGGTTACTACACTCAAACTTGAGGAAGTGTCATTAGGTAAAAGACACTATGACCGGTCACTGGGAAATCATGGGCCTCAATATCACTGAACCTTTCGATACTTTCTGGAATGGATTTCCAGAGGAAATCCTTACTAAAATTGAAGAATTTTCAGGTCGTAAAGTAATCCGTGAAGCAAACAAACCATACTCAGGAACTGCTGTTATCGATGATTTTGGACCACGCCAAATGGAAACAGGGGAGTTGATTATCTATACATCAGCTGACCCGGTTCTTCAAATCGCGGCCCACGAAGACATTATTCCTTTGAGATGAACTCTACCGTATTTGTGAGTACGCTCGTTCGATTACATTGGAACGTCCAGCTCTTCTAGGTCGTATCATTGCACGTCCTTATGTTGGTGAGCCTGGAAACTTCACACGTACTGCAAATCGTCGTGACTTGGCTGTATCACCATTTGCTCCAACAGTTTTGGATAAATTGAATGAAGCTGGAATCGATACATACTCTGTTGGTAAGATTAGCGATATCTTTAATGGTGCTGGGGTGAACCATGATATGGGCCACAATAAGTCAAATAGCTATGGAATTGATACGCTTTTTGACAACAATGGGACTTGCTGAGTTTGAAAAAGGATTCTCATTCACTAACTTGGTCGACTTTTGATGCCCTTTACGGTCACCGCCGTGATCCACATGGTTACCGCGACTGCTTGCACGAGTTTGATGAACGTTTGCCAGAACTTATCGCTGCTATGAGGAAGATGATCTACTCATGATTACTGCCGATCATGGTAATGACCCTACTTATGCAGGTACAGACCATACTCGTGAATACATTCCACTTTTTGGCCTACAGTCCCATCACTAAAAGGAAATGGACACCTACCAATCGGTCATTTTGCTGATATTTCGGCAACAATCGCTGATAACTTTGGCGTAGATAAAGGCTATGATTGGTGAAAGCTTTCTTAGATAAATTGGTTTAAGATGACTTGCTTTGCATTACTGGTTAGAGGGATCAATGTCGGTGGAAAACATAAGGTGGTCATGGCCCAGCTTCGTCAAGAATTGACAGAGTTGGGATTAGAAAATGTTGAAACCTACATCAATAGTGGCAATATTTTCTTTGACACAAGTATCTCGAAGACTCAACTAGTGGAGATCTTACAGGCTTTCTTTGACAAGCATTATCCATTTATCCAACATTTTTTTCCTTGTTAAGTCAAGAAGATTACGAAGAGGAGCTTAGAACTCTTCCGGAATGGTGGTTCCAAGAAAGTGGCTCGAAAGGATGTTCTCTTTTTATACTGAGGGACTGGATACCAAGCAAGTCATCGAGAAAGTCGAAAGTATGGAACTGGTAGATGAAGTGCTTCATTTCGGGAAACTGGGAATCTTCTGGGCAAAATTCTCAGAAGAAACCTATAGCAAAACAGCGTATCACAAGTACCTGCTAAAGATGCCTTTCTATCGTAATATTACTATTCGAAATGCAAAAACCTTTGATAAAATCGGTCAATTTTTAAAACATTATGAAGGAGACAGACAATGACATTATTAGCAAAAATCAATGAAACAGCTGCTTTCTTAAAAGAAAAGGGAGTAGAAGCACCAGAGTTCGGCTTGATTCTTGGATCAGGACTTGGCGAACTTGCTGAAGAAATCGAAAATCCAGTTGTGGTAGACTACGCTGAGATTCCAAACTGGGGACGTTCTACTGTTGTTGGACACGCTGGAAAATTGGTTTACGGTGAGCTTGCAGGACGTAAGGTTTTAGCACTTCAAGGACGCTTCCATTTCTATGAAGGGAACCCACTAGAGGTGGTGACTTTCCCAGTTCGTGTCATGAAAGTTTTGGGCTGTGAAGGTGTGATTGTTACCAACGCTGCTGGAGGTATCGGCTTTGGTCCTGGTACTTTGATGGCTATCACTGACCACATCAATATGACAGGACAAAATCCGCTAATCGGTGAAAACTTGGATGACTTCGGTCCACGTTTCCCAGACATGTCAAAAGCCTACACTCCAGAATATCGTGCTACAGCTCATGCAGTTGCTGAAAAGCTTGGTGTTAAACTTGATGACGGTGTTTATATCGGTGTAACTGGTCCAACTTATGAAACTCCAGCTGAAATCCGTGCATATAAGACACTTGGTGCAGATGCTGTCGGAATGTCAACTGTTCCAGAAGTTATCGTTGCAGCTCACTCTGGCTTGAAGGTTCTTGGTATTTCATGTATTACCAACTTTGCGGCTGGTTTCCAAGAAGAACTTAACCACGAAGAAGTTGTAGAAGTGACCGAACGTGTCAAAGGCGACTTTAAAGGCTTGCTGAAAGCGATTCTTGCTAGAATTGTAAGACTATGAGAGTACGACTCCAAAGTATTCCCTATGGACTGAGAGTGCTTCTAGCCACCTTATCATTAGGAATAGGGACGGGTCTGGTCGGAATTGCCTGTCATTATCTACTAGAAGGGGGGCAAGGGCTGGCTTTTGGCCAAGATGAGTCGGATTTACTCCAGCAATTTCAAGAAGCTGGAGGTCTCCGTAGATTTCTGGTCTTGTGTATGACTGGATGCTTGGCAGCTGGCTTCTGGTATATCCTGCAAAAGGCGTTATAAGATTCTGTCTATTCGCCAGCAAATCGACTTAGTTGGAAATAAGATCCAGTTCCTTTGGCTCACCTACTTCATGCAGTCATGCAGATTGTGATTGTCGGAGCGGGTGCTTCGGTCGGAAAAGAAGCCGCTCCACGCGAGGTTGGCGCTCTTATAGGAGGTCGCTTGGCGAAAGGTTTTTCTCTAGCCCTCAAAGAGCGAAAAGTCTTGATTGCCTGTGGTGCTGGAGCTGGTTTAGCTGCGGTCTATCAAGTTCCCTTTGCCAGTAGCTTGTTCGTCTTTGAGACCTTAGGACTCGCCTACAGTTGGCAGAACCTTCTACTGGTTTTGACCAGCACTTATCTAGCCACCTGGGTCGCTCAGTCCATCATTGGTCAGGAGGCTATTTATCACCTGTCCGCAGTCTCATGGTCGGCTAGCAGTTTCTTCCAGGCTATTGTGATTGCTTTCTTGGTTACTCCCTTGGCTCTGGTCTTTGCTTTCCTCGCCAAGCGGGCTAGTCACAAACGGCGGAAGGCTGGGACGATTCTTTGGGCTCTTCCTCTAGCCTTTCTAGTGCTGGGGAGCCTAGTAGCCTTTTTCCCTATCTTTATGGGGAATGGCCAGGTACTAGCGCAAGTCCTCTTGTCTAGTCAGTCGATTCCTTATCTTCCACTGGCTCTTGCAGTGAAGGGGCTTCTGGTTTATCTCCTCTTGCGCAATGGTGCGTATGGGGGAACTTTGACACCATCATTTGCCTTAGGGATTGGATCTGGCTATCTAGTGACCTTGCTTTTGACTGTAGTTGGTATTCATCTGGATCCTGCTTTAGGGATGTTACTAGGAGCGACCGTCTTTTAGGGACGACCTTAAAAAGCTCCTCTGGCAGCTATTGCCCTGAGCCTTGGATTTACAGGCCAAACTTGGAGTTTGACAATTCCGCTTGTACTTGCAGCTAGTCTGTCTTACGTGATTCGAAAGAGATGGGAGAAGAAACGATGAAGGTACATTTTGTACTGCATGAAACCTTTGAAGTGCCGGGCGCTTATCTAAAATGGGCGCAGGAGCGTGGCCATCAAGTGACCACGACCAAAGTCTATGAGAATGAAGCCTTACCAGAGACAGTGGATGAGATCGACTTTTTTGATCGTAATGGGAGGACCTCAATCGCCAGATGAAGATCGGGAAACTTTTTCCATACTACGGTCCTCAGGAAGAGATTGAGCTGATTCAAAAAGGCTATGAAGGCAGATCGTTATATTGTTGGTGTCTGTCTTGGTGCTCAACTCTTGTCTGTTGCTTATGGCGCAGAGTATGAACATAGTCCAGAGCGTGAGATTGGTGTTTTTTTCCAATAACGCTAACTGAAGCTGGATTAAAAGACAATTATGTCAAAAGTTTTTGGACAAACTTTAAATACTGGTCACTGGCATGGAGATATGCCGGGATTAACAGAGGATGCTATCGTCCTTGCGACCAGTCAAGGTTGTCCACGTCAGATTATTCGCTTTAGTCCTAAACACTATGCCTTCCAAGCTCATTTGGAATTTGATCCAGAAGCAGTAGAGCTCTTAATTGCTGCGGATGGTGAAGAAGTTTTGGAAGAACAAAGTCAAGAAATTTGACTTACGTTCAAAAAGCCCTGAAGTTATTCGTGCATATGATTATCAAGAAATGAATGCAAAACTCTATGCATTTTTGGATTCATTAACAAATTAAAACAACAGAAAGGTAGAGCGTGTGTTCAGATTTGGAACACGAGCGGAAAAGCTTTTCTAATTACTCAATTAGATGGGTTAACCGTATTAGCTGAACTGAATACGGGTGGAGAACTGTGTAAAAAAGATAAACTGTCTAGCATTTACAATGCGTCGCCAGTTTCCTATTTTTACTTTGTTCTCTGTCGCCTGTCTTGTATATCAAAAGAAAAGGTAGACATGTGTTCATATTTGAACACGAGCGGAAACTTTTCTAATTACTCAATTAAAAAGAAAGGATGGGTTAACTGTATCGCTGAACTGAATACGGTCGAGAACTGTAAAAAGATAAACTGTCTAGCATCTGTGATGCGTCTAGTTTCTATTTTTACTTTGTTCTCGTCGCTATCTAAATATACAAAAAGAAAGGTAGAGCATGTGTTCAGATTTGAACACGAGCGAAAGCTCGAAAATAGATAATCTGACTGTGAAATCAGGATTTCTCGTCAGATTCCTAATTTTCAGTCGCTTTCTGGTCGCTCTTTGTATCATAAACTATGTCTATCCATATTGCTGCTAAGCAGGGTGAAATTGCTGATAAAAATTCTTCTTCCTGGGGATCCTCTTCGTGCAGAAATTTATCGCTGAGAATTTTCCTTGAAGATGCTGTTTGCTTTAACGAAGTCCGTAACATGTTTGGTTACACTGGGTACCTACAAAGGACATCGTGTTTCTGTCATGGGAACAGGGATGGGAATGCCATCAATCTCCATCTATGCGCGTGAATTGATTGTCGATTACGGTGTGAAAAAAATTGATCCGTGTCGGAACTGCTGGTTCTTTGAATGAGGATGTTCACGTCCGTGAATTGGTCTTTGGCGCAAGCATGCTACTAACTCAAACATCATCCGCAATGACTGGCCACTATATGATTTTCCACAAATCGCTAGCTTTGATTTACTAGATAAAGCCTACCATATCGCCAAAGATCTCGGTATGACCACTCACGTCGGAAATGTTTTGTCATCAGATGTCTTCTACTCAAACTACTTTGAGAAGAATATCGAACTTGGTAAGTGGGGAGTGAAAGCAGTGGAGATGGAAGCAGCAGCCCTTTACTATCTTGCTGCTCAACACCATGTTGATGCTCTTGCTATCATGACTATTTCAGATAGTTTGGTTAATCCAGATGAAGATACAACTGCAGAAGAACGTCAAAACACCTTCACTGATATGATGAAGGTTGGTTTGGAAACATTGATTGCTGACTAAAGGTAGATTCCATTCATGTGATTTCTCTTGTTCTCAAAATGATAAGCATGTTCATTGCTTCAATCCTATAATAGATGAGAATAAGGACTTTGAAGAACGTCAAATTGTGTCAAAGGATCAAAAAGTAGTCAGTTTAATATCTAAATCATAAGCAAATAAAGTTGGAAGCCTGATTGACAATAGCTAAAGGTTTTCAACTTTTTTAGAACAAAAACTAAAGGAGGGGTAAAATGGATAAGATTGAACAATTACAGGAACTGATAGATCAAAGTCAAAGAATTGTCTTTTTCGGTGGGGCTGGGGTTTCTACAGAGTCTAATATTCCAGATTTTCGAAGTTCTGATGGTGTTTATAGTCTTAAGTTGGGGCGCCATTTTACTGCCGAGCAACTGGTTTCACGCACCATGTTTGAACGCTATCCAGAGGATTTTTTTGATTTCTACAAAAAGTATCTGGTCTATCCAGATGCCAAGCCAAATTTAGCACATATTTATCTAGCATTTTTGGAAAAAACAGGTAAATTAAAGGCGATTGTGACGCAAAATATCGATAGTCTCCATGAAATGGCGGGTTCTGAAAAAGTTTTGAAACTGCATGGTAGTGCAGATCGTAATTACTGTTTGGGCTGTCATCGCTTTTATGATTTGAATGCATTTTTGGCACTTGAAGGTTCAGTTCCCTTACTGCTTAGATTGTGGCAAGGTAGTCAAACCTGACGTAACCCCTTTTATGAGGAATCACTAGATATGGACGTATTTTAGTCGAGCAGCTCAGAGCTCATTCAGCAAGCAGATTTATTGATTATTGGAGGAACTTCCTTAGTCGTTTATCCTGCAGCTAGCCTAATCAATTATTTTTCAGGGTCAAATCTTGTCGTTATCAACAAGTCCAGCACTCCTCAAGACAGCCAAGCTGATTTAGTTATCGAAGGTAAGATCGGAGAAGTTTTTTTCTAAATTGAGATAATAAAAAAACTGAAAGAAGTAGGACTATACTTCCTTCAGTTTTTTTGTATCACGAACTCAGAAACTATGAACACGATTCTCTTCATTTCTAGGAATCTTATATTTGATTTATAAATTGATTGAGTTATTTTTAATTGTTGAATAAAAGGAAAAAGGAAGATTTTCTGGATGAAAATCTTCCTTTTTTTAGTCAATCAGTACATGCTGATTTTAATGAAATGCTACTATATTGTTTACTTTTTTTAAAGATCGCAAAAACAATCAATCTCTGCTTGAGAATGGAGAATACGCATCTTTTCTGGGTAAGTATTGTTTAAGTATTGGTATCTATCCTTAGCATTTTTTGTTCGTCCATCCCAGAGAATCCAACGGATAAATTCCCAGTTGAATTGCTCGGGGCATCCTGCTGCCATACTTTCTCTGACTTTGCCTCTGTATTTTAAATAGCGCTTAAAGGCTCTTAGCAAAACAAGTCCAAGCAGAAAAGTTTAAAAAGATAATCTGGTCAGCTTGCTCCATTCTTTTCCTCATAGCAACACCAAGAGTAGTTGCCATCAATGACCCAATCTTTGTGTTTTGGTAAGGAAAGTCTCCATTTCGTTAAGCATCCAGTCACGGTCACTGTCCTGCCAACCAGGTTGAAATTGGAGAGTATCCATGTGAAGTTTTGGGATGGAGTAGTGCTTAGATAGTTTTTCAGCAAGAGTAGATTTACCTGATCCTGAATATCCGATGATAGCTATTTTCATAATGACCTCCAGAAAAATGTGCACAAAAAAAGCTCCGAAGAGCTCATTTTTGTATGCAGTTAAAGATTAACCAAGTTTAGCTGCAAGACGTGCTTTTATCACGGCTAGCTTTGTTTTTGTGGATCAAACCTTTAGTTTCTGCTTTATCGATAGCTGAGCTGGCAGCACGGTAAAGTTCTTCAGATGGGTTTGCTTCAAAAAGCTTTGATAGCAGTACGCATAGCTGATTTTTTTGAGCTGAGTTCTTTTCGTTTTGTTTAACGTTCAATTCAGCGCGTTTGATAGCTGATTTAATGTTTGCCAATGTTCTTACCTCCATTTTTACTAACTATACCATTATATCTGAAAACTTACGTTTTGACAAGGGAAAATTATTTTTTTAAGTAAATTTCATCAATTTCGTGATTTTTTTAGATTTATGGAGAATGACCTCGGCTCGATTTCGTGTCGGTTCAATGTAATTTTGGAGATTGGTGAGGTTGATACTGGTCCAAACTTGGTGAGCAAAATCCTTGACTTCACTAAGAGGAAGTTGAGTGAAACGGTAGTAATAGTTGCCTGGATCATCTTGAGCAAAGCTCAAAAGTTTTAAGAATCGATCCAAATACCAACTTTCAATGTCTTCGACAGCGGCATCTACATAGATTGAAAAGTCAAAGAAATCAGTAATATAGAGACGGGCATTATGAGGGTTTTGGAAAACATTGATTCCCTCAACAATGACAAAATCAGCAGCTTCTACTCGCTGTTTTTGACCTGGGACGATATCATAGATTTCATGGGAATAAACAGGTATATCAACATCCTGCCCATTTTTGAGTTGGTCTAGGAAAATTGAGCAAAGCTTCCATGTCGTAACTCTCAGGAAAACCCTTGCGGTTGAGAATGTCTTGCTCAATTAAGACACTGTTTGGGTATAAAAAACCATCCGTAGTAACCAGTTCAACACTTGCTCCAGGAACGATACGAGAAAGCAAAATTTGCAAGAGACGACTAGTAGTTGATTTACCGACAGCGACACTTCCTGAAACTCCGATAATAAAGGGCTGTTTTTTGCGCTCTCTTTGAAGGAAAATGCCTTTTGAGAAGGCAAGGTCTTCTTTGGAACGTTTGTAAATCTGAATCAGATGTGCCAGTGGCAGATAGATATCTGTAACGTCTTGAAGGCTAATCTGGTCATTGAAACTCTTAATAGAATCTAACTCTTCCTCGGTCAAGGGAGGAGTTGTTTTGCGATGCAAGGATTGCCAAGTTTCGCGGTTTATCCTTTCAAAATGTAAAAATTCGTTGGTCATTTGTTTTCCCCTAGATATTTTGTCTATCATACCATAAAAAGCTAAAAAAATAAAGCGGTTTCTTGAATGTGGTAAGTCAGTAGTATATACTATAAGTAGATAGAGAATGAACAAATTTATTGATGAAGTAGGAGCTGATTTCTCCTGATTTTATCAGCTAATAAAGGGGCTTTTTAGTTCACAAACTCAATAGGAGGTGTACTATGAAAAATCTTAAAAAGTTACATATTGAACTCTGTTTTTTATTTTTAAGTTTTGCTTTACCTTTTTATAAAAAGGAGTCAATGTGGATAATGGTAGACGTTTTGTGGAAATCTATTACGGTTTTACATTTTTAATGGATTATGCCATTGTAACAACTATTTTCATTTGTTCACTCCTCCTTGCATGGTTGCTAAAGAAAGGTTGGACAAAAATTCCTTGCTGCTGGTAGTTATCTATTTTTGATTTTGTGGATTGCTACAGAGGGTTATTTATTTCGCATGTCAATAGAAGATTTGATACGACTGTGGACAAGTTTGGAAATCCTGACACAAACTTATCAGTTGGGCTTTTATCTAAACATCTTATTGGGAATCCTGTTGATAATTAAGTATTTGAAGGTAAAGCAATAGTAATCAAAATGAATCTGATTATAGACAATAAATTTGTTGTTTTATCCTGACTGTGATACCTTGTAGCTCTCAATGACTTGTCATTCGTTTCCAATAATTGATAGAGATTGAAGGAAAGCGCTTTCTTTGTTAAAAATATAAGGGGAAAACCTATAAAGGAGGTGCTAAGATGAAAGCTAGATTAAGAGAAAAAGAGCTGTTTTTTATCAGTCTATTTGTAGTTGTTTTATGGTTATCACCAAACTGGGTGAATTTTTCTTTTACGATAGGAACTCAGAGCCATAACTGGACCACTTTTGTTTTGTTTATCTTATTGCCCCCTCATAGGTCTTGGCTACCTTGTGCTAGCTTTCTTTAAAAAGAAAGTGCTGGCTCTTCTTTTTGGTCTTGCTTGCATTTTTGCTTTTTCCGATTACCATGGCAGTAGGGAGCTTTTTTTACTAGGTCCCTAATGTTAATCCGAATTTATATTATTTTTTTGAGAAAAATACAATGTGATTTAAAGGGCTTGATACCTTTGTAAACGATTTACAATTTAAGTCAAATTATGGTAAAATAGTGTCATGAGTAAAATGTATTATGCAGAAAAATCCAGATGCAGCCCATGATGTTCATGAGCTTAGAGTTGAGCTACTTGGGCAAAAGATGACCTTTTTGACAGATGCTGGTGTCTTTAGTAAAAATGATTGACTTTTGGAAGTCAGTTGTTGTTAAGATGTCTAGATATTGAAAAAGGTGAAAAAATTCTTGATGTTGGTTGTGGCTATGGTCCGATAGGTTTGTCTTTGGTTAAAGGCTTATGGTGCCCAAGCAACGATGGTGGATATCAACAATCGTGCCCTGGATTTGGCCCAGCAAAATGCAGTAAAAAAACAAGGTTCAAGCGACTATCTTTCCAGTCTAATATTTATGAGCAGGTAGAAGGACAATTTGACCATGTCATTTCCAATCCACCCTATACGCGCTGGCAAGCAAGTAGTCCACGAAATCATCGAGAAAAAGTATCGACTTTTTAGTAGATGGTGGAGATTTGACGATCGTTATCCAGAAAAAACAAGGAGCTCCTAGTGCCAAAAGTAAGATGGAAGAAGTTTTTGGCAATTGTGAGGTTGTAAAGAAAGATAAGGGATATTATATCCTTAGAAGTGTGAAAGAATGAGAGCAGTAGATCTAATCCAGAAAAAAAGAGACGGCCAAGAACTAAGCTCCAGTGAGATTCAATGGTTGATTGAAGGTTATGTATCTGGAATCGTCCCTGACTACCAGATGGCCGCTTTTGCTATGGCAGTATATTTTCAGGGAATGACTATAGATGAGATTTCTGACTTGACTATGAACATGGTTAAGACAGGTCAGGAATTTGATTTATCGCCAATCGAAGGCATTAAGGTGGATAAACACTCTACTGGTGGAGTTGGTGATAAGGTAACTTTAATCCTAGCACCTTTGGTAGCTAGTTTTGGTGTTCCAGTTGCTAAGATGAGTGGTCGAGGTCTGGGTCATACTGGTGGGACCATTGATAAGCTAGAATCCATCAAAGGTTTTCAGATTGAACGAAATCAGGATGAATTTATCAAACAAGTTCAAGATATTGGTGTCTCAGTCATTGGCCAGTCCGATCAACTGGTTAAGGCTGATAAATTGCTCTATGCCCTTCGTGATGTGACGGCAACGGTTGATACTATTCCCTTGATTGCTAGCTCAGTCATGAGTAAAAAGATTGCAGCTGGAGCTGACGCCATCTTACTTGACGTTACTGTTGGTGAAGGTGCCTTCATGAAAACAGTGGACGAGGCCCGTGAATTGGCTCAAACTATGGTAAATCTTGGTAAGGCTGTAGGTCGTAAGACAGTAGCAGTCATTACGGACATGAGTCAACCCTTGGGACGTGCCATTGGAAACCGCTTGGAAATACTAGAAGCACTAGAAATTCTTCAAGGTAAGGGACGTGAAGATATTAGTCATTTTTATCTGCGAGTTAGCCCAGATTATGCTATCTTTAGCTAATGTTGAAAAAACTGTTGAGGAAGTAAGGCAACATCTTGAAAATGGTAAGGCGCTCCAGAAATTCGAAGAGATGGTTGTAGCTCAGGGTGGAGATTTAGAAGACCTCTATCGTCCAGTAAAAGGTTGACCATATAGTTGATATTCCTGCTCAAGAGGATGGTATTATCGCAGAACTTCCAGCCATGGAGTTTGGTCTTTTTGCCATGAGATTGGGTGCTGGTCGTGCAGTGAAAAACAGACGCTCTTGACTATGAGACAGGGGATTGTTTTTTTGAGAAGAAAGTTGGAGACTTTTGTCAGAAAAGGGTGAAATTGTTGCAAAAGTATATACAAATGGCAAAATTTCTCCGGAACTAGTTACAGATTTCCAAAAAAATATGTTAAAATTAAAATAAGTGATGAAGTGATAAAATCGCGTGAAATTATCGAAAATCATCTCCTAATTTAAGGAAAAACCGAAATGAAATTAAATAAATACATTGATCATACGCTTTTTAAAAAGCAAAGATGCAACAGAGGAACAAATTGATCGTTTGTTATCTGAAGCTAGAGACTATGATTTTGCCAGTGTTTGTGTCAATCCTTGCTGGGTTTGCTCATGCAAAAATCTGGTCTAGCAGATACTGATGTTAAGGTTTGTACGGTTGTAGGCTTTCCCTCTTGGAGCCACAACATCTGCTGTTAAAGCCTTCGAAACCAAAGAAGCTATCCAAAATGGTGCTGATGAGATTGATATGGTTATCAATGTTGGAGCACTCAAGTCTGGGAATGCTGATTTAGTTGAGTCAGATATTCGAGCTGTTGTTGAAGCAAGCGGAGACAAACTGGTTAAGGTTATTATCGAGGCTTGTTTGTTGACTGATGAAGAAAAAGTTCTAGCTTGTCAGCTAGCTCAGAAAGCAGGAGCAGACTTTGTCAAGACGTCAACAGGCTTCTCAACAGGTGGTGCAACTCTACCGGATGTTCAAATTAATGCGCCAGACAGTTGGACCTGATATGGGGGTTAAAAGCTGCTGGTGGAGCTCGTTCTTATGCAGATGCTGTAGCCTTTGTTGAAGCTGGAGCTACTCGTATCGGAACATCTTCTGGTGTAGCAATCTTAAAAGGAGAGTTAGCAGATGGCGACTACTGAGTTGATTGATTTAGCGATTGAGACTAGTAAAAATGCCTATGTTCCTTATTCACATTTTCCGATTGGTGCCGTTTTGGTTGCCAAGGACGGCAGTGTCTATACAGGATGCAATATTGAAAAATGCTAGCTATCCCCTTGACTAACTGTGGTGAAAGGACAGCTATCTTTAAAGGCAGTTTCTGAAGGACAACGAGAGTTTTCAGAATTGATTGTTTATGGTCAAACTGAGAAACCTATTTTCGCCTTGCGGTGCTTGCCGACAGGTTATGGTCGAATTTTTTTAAACCAGATCTAAAGGTGACTTTAGTTGCCAAAGATAAAATCGACGGTCGAGATGACGGTCGGGGAATTACTTCCATACTCATTTACAGACTTGCATTAGTTAGTCTGCGTCACTCCCCTGAGTGACAAGGGTCCTTGTGACCAATCAATCCATACTTGCAAACTTCGTTGCGCATCTTATTTAGGAGGTTCAGTAATGAACAAGAAACAATGGCTAGGCCTTGGTCTAGTTGCAGTAGCAGCATTTGGACTTGCTGCATGTGGTAATCGCTCTTTCTCGTAACGCAGCATCTTCATCTTCTGATTTGAAGACTAAAGCAGCTATCGTTACAGATACTGGTGGTGTTGATGATAAATCATTCAACCAATCAGCTTGGGAAGGTCTTCAAGCTTGGGGTAAAGAGCACAATCTTGCAAAAGATAAAGGCTACACATACTTCCAATCAACAAGTGAAGCTGACTACGCTAACAACTTGAACCAAGCAGCAGGAAGCTACAACTTGATTTTATGGTGTTGGTTTTTGCTCTTCACAATGCGGTTGAAGAAGCAGCGAAAAGAACATGCAGACTTGAAACTATGTTTTGATTGATGATGTGATTAAAGATCAAAAGAACGTAGCAAGTGTAACATTTGCTGATAACGAAGCAGCTTACCTTGCAGGTGTAGCAGCAGCTAAAACTACTAAAACAAAACAAGTTGGTTTTGTAGGTGGTATGGAATCTGAAGTTATTTCTCGTTTCGCAGCTGGTTTCAAAGCTGGTGTTGAGTCAGTTGACCCATCTATCAAAGTACAAGTAGACTACGCTGGTTCATTTGGTGATGCCGCTAAAGGTAAAACAATCGCTGCAGCTCAATACGCTGCAGGTGCAGACGTAATCTACCAAGCAGCTGGTGGTACTGGTGCAGGTGTCTTCTCAGAAGCTAAATCTTTGAATGAAAGCAAAAACGAAGGCGAAAAAGTTTGGGTTATCGGTGTAGACCGTGACCAAGTTGAAGAAGGTAAATATACTTCTAAAGACGGTAAAGAATCAAACTTCGTGCTTGCTTCTACTTTGAAACAAGTCGGAACAACAGTTCAAGATATCGCAAACAAAAGCTGAAAAAGGTGAATTCCCTGGCGGTCAAGTGATCGTTTACTCATTGAAGGATAAAGGGGTTGATCTAGTAACAACTAACCTTTCTGAAGAAGGTAAAAAAGCTGTTGAAGATGCAAAAGCTAAAAATCCTTGATGGAAGTGTCAAAAGTTCCTGAAAAATAATGGATGAAAAGTCATTTCTTAGGGGGAGCGGCCTGTGGCCGCTTCTTTAAGAATTGAGACAAATTGTTTTGTCTCAATAGAGCTTGCTAAGTTTCTTTAGCAGGTTTTATTGAAACAAAATAAAACTCTGAAAGGAAGAGCACATGGCACACGAAAATGTCATTGAGATGCGTGAAATTACCAAAGTTTTTGGTGAATTTGTCGCTAACGACAAGATTAACCTTGAACTTCGTAAAGGTGAAATTCATGCACTTTTAGGAGAAAATGGAGCTGGAAAGTCCACTCTTATGAACATGCTAGCAGGGCTTCTAGAACCAACTAGTGGTGAAATTGTGGTTAACGGTCAAGTTGTAAAACTAGACTCGCCATCAAAAGCAGCTAGCTTAGGAATTGGGATGGTTCACCAGCACTTTATGTTGGTAGAGGCTTTCACTGTTGCTGAGAATATCATTTTAGGAAGTGAATTGACTAAAAATGGTGTCCTAGATATTGCTCGAGCAAGTCGAGAAATTCTTGAATTATCAGAGCGTTATGGGCTAGCTGTAGATCCCTTCTGCTAAAGTAGCAGATATCTCTGTTGGGGCTCAACAACGTGTTGAAATTTTGAAGACACTTTATCGTGGTGCTGATATTCTTATCTTTGACGAACCAACTGCTGTTTTAACGCCATCAGAAATCGATGAGTTGATGGCTATCATGAAGAACTTGGTCAAAGAAGGCAAATCAATTATCTTGATTACCCACAAGTTGGATGAAATTCGTGCGGTTTCTGACCGCGTTACAGTTATCCGTCGTGGTAAATCAATCGAAACAGTTGAAATTGCTGGTGCAACTAATGCTGACTTGGCAGAAATGATGGTGGGACGTTCTGTTTCCTTCAAAACTGAGAAGCAAGCACCACAACCTAAAGAAGTCGTTCTTTCCATCAAAGACTTGGTTGTTCATGAAAACCGTGGCGTTCCTGCTGTTAAAAATCTTTCACTCGATGTTCGAGCTGGTGAGATTGTCGGAATTGCCGGTATTGATGGAAATGGTCAGTCTGAATTGATCCAAGCTATCACAGGACTTCGTAAGATTGAGTCTGGTAGTGTGGAATTGAAAGGCCAGTCCATTGTAGGATTGCATCCACGTCAAATTACTGAACTGAGCGTTGGTCACGTTCCGGAAGACCGTCACCGTGATGGTTTGGTCTTGGAAATGATGATTTCTGAAAATATCGCTCTTCAAACCTACTATAAAGAACCTCTTAGCAAGAAGGGAATTTTAAATTATACGAATATCCTTGACTATGCGAAAAAAATTAATGCAGGAGTTTGATGTTCGTGCTGCTAGTGAGATTGTTCCAGCTTCTGCCCTTTCTGGAGGAAATCAACAAAAAGCAATCATCGCTCGGGAGATTGATCGAAATCCGGATCTCCTCATCGTCAGCCAACCAACTCGTGGTTTGGACGTCGGTGCCATTGAGTACATTCACAAACGCTTGATTCAAGAACGTGATAATGGGAAAGCTGTCCTTGTAGTCAGCTTTGAACTAGATGAGATTCTAAATGTCTCAGATAGAATCGCTGTTATCCATGATGGTAAGATTCAAGGGATTGTAACGCCAGAAACAACCAACAAGCAAGAACTTGGTGTCTTGATGGCTGGTGGTGAATTGGAAAAAAAGGAGAAGAGTGATGTCTAAAAAAATTACAACAAATTTCGGTTCCCTTGATTTCTGTTATCCTTGGAATCTTGCTTGGAGCCATCGTCATGTGGATTTTTGGCTATGATGCTATCTGGGGCTATGAAGAATTGTTCTATACAGCCTTTGGTAGTGTTCGTGGTATCGGTGAAATTTTCCGTGCTATGGGGCCATTAGTCTTGATTGCTCTTGGCTTTGCAGTTGCGAGTCGTGCTGGTTTCTTTAACGTCGGGCTTCCAGGACAAGCACTCGCTGGTTGGGTTATGAGTGGCTGGTTCGCTCTTTCAAATCCAGATTTGCCACGTCCATTGTTGATTCTTGCGACAGTAGTCATTGCGCTGGTGGCTGGAGGAATTGTTGGAGCCATTCCTGGTATTTTTAAGAGCCTATCTTGGAACATCTGAAGTCATCGTAACCATCATGATGAACTACATTGTTCTCTATACAAGTAATGCCTTTATCCACTCTTTTCCCTAAAGATATCATGCAAAGTACAGACTCATCAATTCGAGTAAGTGCAAACGCAACTTATCAAACACCTTGGCTTGCTGAGTTAACTGGAAACTCTCGTATGAATATTGGGATTTTCTTTGCTATCATTGCAGTTGCAGTTATCTGGTTCTTGCTTAAGAAGACAACTCTCGGTTTTGAAATCCGTGCAGTTGGTCTCAATCCAAATGCTTCTGAATACGCAGGTATTTCAGCTAAACGCACCATTATTCTATCAATGATTATCTCAGGTGCTCTTGCAGGTCTAGGTGGAGCGGTAGAAGGACTTGGTACCTTCCAAAACGTCTATGTTCAAGGTTCATCGTTGGCAATCGGATTTAATGGTATGGCGGTCAGTCTACTTGCTGCAAACTCACCAATTGGAATTCTCTTTGCAGCCTTCTTGTTCGGAGTGCTTCAAGTTGGAGCCCCTGGTATGAATGCTGCACAAGTACCATCTGAGCTTGTAAGTATCGTTACAGCCTCAATTATCTTCTTTGTCAGCGTTCACTACATCATCGAACGCTTTGTCAAACCAAGAAAAACAACTTAAAAGGAGGTAAATAAGGATGTCGATTACAACAATGCTAACCCTTATGGTTTCTTCAATGTTGATTTACTCAGCACCACTTATTTTTCACAAGTATCGGAGGCGTTTTTCTCTGAACGTGGTGGAGTTGTTAACGTTGGACTTGAAGGAATCATGGTCATGGGTGCCTTCTCTGGAGTTGTTTTTAACCTTGAATTTGCACAAGATTTGGGAGCATTAACTCCTTGGTTGGCTCTTCTAGTTGGTGGATTAGTCGGAGCTATCTTTTCACTGATTCACGCAGTAGCTACAGTTCATTTTCGTGCTGACCATGTTGTCAGTGGTACCGTACTTAACTTGATGGCGCCAGCCTTGGCAGTCTTCTTGGTGAAGGTGCTTTATAACAAAGGGACAAACGGATAACTTAACGCAAACTTTTGGACGTTTTTGATTTTCCCTTTTTGGCTAATATCCCAGTTATCGGAGATATCTTCTTCAAGTCAACAAGTTTACTTGGTTACCTAGCAATTGCCTTCTCATTCTTAGCATGGTTTGTCCTCTTTAAAACTCGCTTTGGACTTCGCCTCCGTTCAGTTGGTGAACATCCACAAGCAGCAGATACTTTAGGGATTAATGTCTACAAGATGAGATATCTTGAGTTATGATTTCAGGTTTCCTTGGAGGAATCGGTGGAGCTATCTACGCTCAGTCAATTTCCGTTAACTTCTCAGTTACAACCATCGTTGGACCTGGATTTATCGCACTTGCTGCTATGATTTCGGTAAATGGAATCCTGTTGGTGCTATGCTTTCAAGTCTCTTCTTCGGACTATCACAAAGTTTAGCAGTTATCGGTTCTCAACTTCCTTTCTTGCAAGGAGTTCCAGCCGTTTACTTGCAAATTGCACCATATCTTTTGACCATTGTCGTACTAGCAGCCTTCTTTGGTAAAGCAGTTGCACCGAAAGCAGATGGTATCAACTATATCAAATCTAAATAAACAAAAAAGCGTCGGTTTGAAACTGACGCTTTATTTTTTAGGTTTTTGATGGGTAAGATTTAGTCCCCAAGGAACTAGATTTCTCAGTTTTGTTTTGAATACGATTGATGTTATCCTTATGGCGAATGATAATTAGACTTGCGAGGGCTAGGATAATCACTACAAATAATAAATCGTAACTTGGCAGTAGGAAACCGATAAGTGGAAAGAGAATCACCCCAAGTACAGCAGCAAGGGCAGCAGTAACACTAGAGAGAGAAATCATACTTCCTAGATAAAGAGTTCCAAAGAAGACAATTGCTAGATAGAGGCAAAATAGAGGAGCAAATCCGAAAATGACTCCAGCACTAGTTGCGACAGCTTTTCCTCCTTTAAAGCCTGCAAATACTGGGAAGGTATGCCCAATCACAGCTAAAAGGCCAAAGACTAGAGGTGAAACACCTTGAACATGAAAGATAAGTGGGAGTAAGGTTGCGATGGTTCCTTTGAAAAAGTCAATCACGAAGGTTGCCATACCCGCTTTCTTACCCTAAAGATACGAAAAGGTATTGGTCGTTCCAGTATTACCAGAACCATGTTCTCTTAGATTAATCTTAAAGAAGATTTGCCCGATCCACAGTCCTGAAGGGATAGAACCCAATAAATAAGCTAAAATTAATAATACTATTGTCATCATGCTTCTATTATACCATGAAATAGGAGAGAAACGGAAAGGAATCTTTTCTCAAATTTGTGACATCTGATACTTTATGTAAGTAGAAAAATTTTTATTATGAACACTATTGTTCGGAAAATTAAGGCTAAAGTTTTAAAAATTCATGGAAATTTCTGAAAATCCTTTGATTTTGTGTTTATTTATGCTATAATAGAGAACAATTATTTTTTTAGGAGGTGGAATATGTCTTACTTATTCGAGATATTACCAAGTTTATTGAGCGGTGCGACAATGACTTTACAAGTTTTTTTGCACTGGTCTTGCTTTTTTCAATCCCTTTAGGCATTTTGGTTGCCTTTTGCCTACAGGTCCATTGGAAACCCCTCCATTACATGATTGATATCTATATCTGGGTGATGCGCGGGACACCCTTGCTCTTTGCAACTAATTTTTTTATTTATTATGTCCTTCCAAGTATTGGGAATTCGACTCGACCGTGTGCCTGCAGCCATTATTGCCTTCACGCTTAATTATGCAGCCTATTTTGCAGAAATATTCCGTGGTGGGATTGCAACCATTCCTCAGGGGCAATACGAAGCAGCTAAGGTTTTGAAATTCAAACCTATCGATACCGTTCGCTATATCATCTTGCCACAGGTGACCAAGATTGTCCTACCAAGTGTATTTAACGAGGTTATGAGTTTGGTTAAGGATACTTCTCTGGTCTATGCACTCGGTATTTCAGATTTAATCCTAGCCAGTCGTACTGCAGCCAATCGTGATGCTAGCTTGATTCCAATGTTTCTAGCAGGAGCTATTTATCTGCTTATGATTGGTATCGTTACAATTTTAGCTAAGAAACTTGAGAAGAAATTCAGCTACTATAGATAGGAGGTTATCCATGTTAGAGTTAAGAAATATCAGCAAAAAATTTGGAAAAAAAGAAATTTTATCCAATTTCAGTTTAACAATTCCTGAAAAGCAGATTTTGGCCATCGTTGGACCTTCTGGTGGTGGGAAGACAACCTTGCTTAGAATGTTAGCTGGACTTGAAACCATTGATTCAGGTGAGATTTTTTATAATGGAGAATCCCTACCTTTGGATGAACTTGAAAAACGTCACTTGTTAGGTTTTGTATTTCAAGATTTTCAGCTTTTTCCTCACTTATCCGTTATGGAGAACTTGATTTTGTCACCCATCAAGACTATGGGGATGTCTGAAGCAGATGCCAAGAAGAAGGCAGTCGACTTACTCACTCGTCTGGGACTCGAAGCTCATGCAGATGCTTATCCATACTCATTATCTGGTGGTCAAAAGCAACGGGTTGCCTTAGCACGTGCAATGATGATAGATCCAGAAGTGATTGGGTATGATGAACCAACTTCGGCTCTTGATCCAGAGTTGCGTCTCGAAGTTGAAAAACTGATTTTACAAAATCGAGAATTAGGTATGACTCAGATTGTCGTGACCCACGATCTCCAGTTTGCAGAGAATATTGCTGACCAGATTCTCAAAGTAGAGCCTAAGTAGGAGGTGTCTATGAATCGAAAGAAAATCAGCCTTGTTTTGGTATTCTTTCTGGCTTTTTTCCTAGTAGGATGCACACAAAAAGCTAGTGATCCTAAAGTAGATAATTGGGAAAAATACCAACAACAAGGAACAATTACTATCGGATTTGACAATACCTTTTGTTCCTATGGGATTTTGAAGAAAAAGAATGGGCAATATGTTGGATTTGATATTGATTTAGCCCAAGCTGTTTCTGAGAAACTTGGGTTCAAGGTACAGTTTCAACCCATTGATTGGGATATGAAGGAAACAGAACTTCAAAACGGGACCATTGATGCTATCTGGAATGGATATTCAGCGACTGATGAACGCCGTGAGAAAGGTAGCTTTTACCATTCCTTACATGGAGAATCAGCAGGTTCTCGTCTCTAAGAAATCGCAAAATATCCAGTCGGTTTCGGATATGAAAGATAAGATTTTGGGGCTCAAGCAGGTTCTTCTGGTTATCTAGATTTTGAAGCTCAACCAGAACTCTTAAAAAATATCGTAAAAGATCAAAAAGCAAACCAATATCAGAGTTTTTAATGAAGCCTTGATTGACTTGCAAAATGATCGGATTGATGCTCTTTTAATTGACCGTGTTTATGCCAATTATTATCTTGAAAACGGAAGGATATTTAGACCAGTATGAGATTTTCTCAGCCGGTTTTGAGAGTGAGTCTTTTGCAGTCGGAGTAAGACCAGCGGATAAGACCTTATTAGCCAATTTGAATAAGGCTTTTGTGGAATTGTATCAAGAAGGAAAATTCCAAGAAATTAGCCAAAAATGGTTTGGTGAAGATATTGCAACAAGTCAAGTTAAAGGAAAAGAAAACTGAGACTCTCGTCTTGGTTTCTTTTTTTAGGGCGAGAATGAGTGATTTTTTACTAAATAGGACTTGTGAATAGGCTTTTAACTTGAAAATTTTGCAAAATCCTTAGAAAACCTGTAAAATAGAAAAGATGAACAAATAGGAGGTTCCTTGTGTCAAAAAAGGAAATCAATATTAACAATTATAATGATGACGCCATTCAGGTGCTAGAAGGGTTGGATGCGGTCCGTAAACGTCCAGGGATGTATATTGGATCGACTGACGGTGCTGGTCTCCATCACCTTGTTTGGGAAATTGTCGATAATGCAGTCGATGAAGCTCTGTCTGGATTTGGTGATCGTATTGATGTAACGATTAATAAAGATGGAAGTTTAACGGTTCAAGACCACGGACGTGGGATGCCGACTGGGATGCACGCTATGGGAATTCCAACGGTTGAGGTTATTTTTACCATTCTTCACGCTGGAGGAAAATTCGGTCAAGGTGGCTACAAGACTTCTGGTGGTCTTCACGGAGTTGGTTCTTCTGTCGTCAATGCCCTCTCTAGTTGGCTTGAAGTAGAAATTACTCGTGATGGTGCAGTCTACAAACAACGCTTTGAAAATGGTGGGAAAGCCAGTAACAACTCTTGAAAAAGGTTGGAACAGCACCTAAGTCTAAAGACAGGTACCAAAGTGACCTTTCATGCCGGATGCTAGTATCTTTTCTACGACAGACTTTAAATACAATACCATTTCAGAGCGTCTCAATGAGTCAGCCTTCCTCTTGAAAAATGTAACCTTGTCATTAACGGACAAACGAACAGATGAAGCAATTGAATTCCATTATGAGAATGGAGTACAAGACTTTGTCTCCTACCTCAATGAAGACAAGGAAACCTTGACGCCAGTCCTTTACTTTGAAGGCGAAGATAATGGTTTTCAAGTAGAAGTAGCCCTCCAATATAATGATGGATTTTTCAGATAACATCTTGTCCTTTGTTAATAACGTTCGTACTAAAGACGGTGGAACGCATGAGACAGGACTTAAGTCTGCTATTACCAAGGTTATGAATGACTATGCCCGTAAGACAGGTCTTCTCAAAGAAAAAGATAAAAATCTTGAAGGGTCAGATTACCGTGAAGGGTTGGCGGCAGTTCTTTCCATCCTTGTTCCTGAAGAACATTTGCAGTTTGAAGGACAGACTAAGGATAAATTAGGAAGTCCCCTTGCTCGTCCTGTTGTAGATGGGATTGTGGCTGATAAGTTGACCTTCTTCCTTATGGAAAATGGAGAATTAGCTTCTAATCTGATTCGTAAAGCTATCAAGGCGCGTGATGCCCGTGAAGCAGCACGTAAGGCGCGTGATGAGAGTCGAAATGGTAAGAAAAATAAGAAAGACAAGGGCTTGCTTTCTGGGAAATTAACCCCAGCCCAGTCTAAAAATCCAGCTAAGAACGAACTCTACCTGGTCGAAGGAGACTCTGCCGGTGGTTCTGCTAAGCAAGGTCGTGACCGCAAGTTCCAAGCTATCTTGCCTCTTCGTGGTAAGGTTATCAATACAGCCAAGGCTAAGATGGCAGATATCCTCAAAAATGAAGAAATCAACACCATGATTTATACCATCGGTGCTGGTGTGGGGCAGACTTCTCGCTTGAAGATGCCAACTATGACAAGATTATTATCATGACCGATGCGGATACCGACGGTGCCCACATTCAAACACTTCTCTTAACCTTCTTTTATCGCTATATGCGTCCACTAGTTGAAGCTGGACATGTCTATATCGCCCTTCCTCCTCTTTACAAGATGTCAAAAAGGAAAGGTAAGAAAGAAGAAGTGGCCTACGCTTGGACAGATGGTGAGCTAGAAGAACTACGTAAGCAGTTTGGTAAAGGTGCGACCCTTCAACGCTACAAGGGACTTGGTGAGATGAATGCGGACCAACTATGGGAAACAACCATGAATCCAGAAACGCGCACCCTCATCCGTGTTACGATTGAAGACCTAGCACGCGCAGAACGTCGCGTCAATGTCCTCATGGGTGACAAGGTTGAACCACGCCGTAAAGTGGATTGAAGACAATGTCAAGTTTACGCTGGAGAGAGTACTGTTTTTCTGATGGTTAGAAAAAAATTATTTTGAAATCTTAGATGGTATGAATTTTAACCCTGAGCACGGAATTTGATAATCTCTGTATTTTGTTATCGAATGGATTGTTAGAGGAACTAAATCATAAATTTCTTAATTATCAAAAATCGTAGAACTTTTATAGATTTTTGATGAGTTCTTAAAGTTTTGCTTATCTCAAGCGGATAATGAATTAGAAAAAAACTTTTTTTATTTTTTTGCTGAGCTTTTTGAAATGATATGTTGTCGATTATAAACCCGAGTCATCCCTTTTTTTAAGGAATGATGTGTATGCTGTTAGAGAAAATATCAACAGAGTTCTAGAATTATCGAATCATGAGTTTCTTACTTTTAGGAAGTGGTCGTCAAATCATCGTTGAAAAAGAATGTTTATGCCTCAGAAGTTTCTCAGATTGTATCTGAAACGAGTATTCAAGATGCGATAAAGGTTTTAGAATATAATCATTTTGCAAATAAAGGAAATGTTCAGCGTAAGAAAAGAAATACTTATTTCTTTTAGCGAACTACCTTGAACCATTAAGAAAAGAACTGAATAATTCTGAGGAATTAAAGGAGGTGTTCAAGGTTAATAATCAAAAGATTATTGCGTTTGAAAAAGCTTTTTGAAATGTATAATAATTTTGGGCTAAGACATAACAATGCTAAACAATATCATCTTGATATGACTAATGAGAAACTAGAACAATGGTACGATAATATCTACACTTCATCCTTGTTTGTTATTCTGGGCTTGGATGAAGCTAGAATTTTGTCGAAATTAAAAACTTTGAGAGAAGGATAGCTAAATCTTTTATAATTGATTAACTATTTTAACTTGAGAAATAGTATGCTAATATACAGGATTATCAAATGAAAAACAGGTATCCCCATGAGAACTGAAACCGAGATGTTTGATGTGATTTTTGCAAACCGCAAAAAGTGCTACAGGTCGATGCAGTCGCCATGTCCGGCTCGCGGACAAACCCAAAAGGCTCCCAAGGACGAGTTCCAAGACTATGATGTAGTCTATGTCGTGGACGATTTAGATATTCTGACGAGGGATCTTTCTTGGTTGGATCGGTTTGGCAAACGCATTATTGAGCAGTATAATGTCCTAGGCAACCGTCGACTTTATCTGATGCTATTTGAAGATGGTAACCGTATTGATTTGACTTTATTTCCTAAAGAGTATGTCAAGGAGTGGGTAGAAAGCGAAGCGGATTTCACGGTGCTAAAGGACCCCAAGGGCTTGTTTGTGCCTCATTCTCCAAGTCCTCAACGTTACTGGACAAGTCTAGCTAGTCAGACAGATTTTGAAAAAGCCTGCAATGAATTTTGGTGGGTTTCCGCTTACGTGGTCAAAGGAATTTGTCGTAAGCAAATCATTTATGCTACTGACCATCTCTACGGTATTTGTCAGCAAGAATTGTTAAAAGTATTGGCCTGGCAGGTAGCAAGTGATAGAGGTGCTGTCGACATTGGTAAAAATTACAAGTATCTCTTCAACTACTTGCCTTCTGAGAAGGAGAAGGAATTCTCTGCTCTTCTTGATTTCTCAAGTTTAGACAAAATTACTCAGTCTTTATTAGCAACCATGGAATTTTTCCACCAGGAAGCTCAATATCTTGCTCAAAAGATGGGCTTTAAGTATGAAAAAGAAGTGGCTGAGAAGATGATGAGATATGCTGAGGAAAAACCTTCTAAATCACTAAGAAAATAAAGAACACAATTCAAAACTTTAAACTACAGAGAGGATAGTTTAGTTATATAAAGTAACTGAAATCCTTTTCTATAAAATCTACTCTACATTCTTTGAAAGGAGTTGAACACACCCTAAATGCTGTGTGAAAACTCCTGACGCATCTTTTAAAACGTATTTTAAACTACAGAAAGGATAGTTTGGTTACTAGAGGTAACTGAACACGGGACTAATTTCTTATGAAAAAAGATAAATCGTCTTGGGTTCATCGAACCCTGCATCGATTTCCTATTTTTCTACAGAAATTTTCGACAGGCCGAATCGTCCCTTTGTATCTTATATGAGTAATATCCAAAATATGTCCTTGGAGGACATCATGGGAGAGCGCTTTGGTCGCTACTCCAAGTACATTATTCAAGACCGGGCTTTGCCAGATATTCGTGATGGACTCAAGCCGGTTCAGCGTCGTATTCTTTATTCGATGAATAAAGATGGCAATACTTTTGACAAGAGCTACCGTAAGTCGGCCAAGTCAGTCGGGAACATCATGGGGAATTTTCACCCACACGGTGACATCTCCATCTATGATGCCATGGTTCGTATGTCTCAGGATTGGAAAAATCGTGAGATTTTGGTCGAAATGCACGGTAATAACGGTTCTATGGACGGAGATCCGCCTGCGGCTATGCGTTATACTGAGGCACGTCTGTCTGAAATTGCTAGCTATCTTCTTCAGGATATCGAGAAGAAGACAGTTCCCTTTGCTTGGAACTTTGATGACACCGAAAAAGAGCCGACAGTCTTGCCAGCAGCCTTTCCAAATCTCTTGGTAAATGGATCGACTGGTATTTCGGCTGGATATGCGACAGATATTCCACCTCATAATTTAGCTGAGGTCATCGATACAGCTGTTTACATGATTGACCATCCAACTGCCAAGGTGGATAAACTCATGGAATTCTTGCCTGGACCAGACTTCCCGACTGGAGGGATTATCCAGGGTCGTGATGAAATCAAGAAGGCCTATGAAACTGGGAAAAGGGCGCGTGGTTGTTCGTTCCAAGACTGAGATTGAAAATCTAAAAGGTGGTAAGGAACAAATTGTTGTTACTGAGATTCCTTATGAAATCAACAAGGCCAATCTAGTCAAGAAGATTGATGATGTTCGTGTCAATAATAAGGTGGCAGGTATTGCTGAGGTTCGCGATGAGTCTGACCGTGACGGTCTTCGTATCGCGATTGAACTCAAGAAAGACGCTAATACGGAGCTTGTTCTCAACTACCTATTTAAGTACACTGACCTACAAATCAATTACAATTTTAACATGGTGGCAATTGACAATTTCACGCCTCGTCAGGTTGGGATCGTTCCAATCTTGTCTAGCTATATTGCCCACCGTCGTGAAGTGATTTTGGCGCGTTCACGCTTTGATAAGGAAAAGGCTGAAAAACGTCTCCATATCGTCGAAGGTTTGATTCGTGTGATTTCAATCTTGGACGAAGTCATTGCGCTTATCCGTGCTTCTGAGAATAAGGCTGACGCTAAGGAAAATCTTAAGGTCAGCTATGATTTTACGGAAGAACAGGCGGAGGCCATTGTTACCTTGCAACTTTACCGTTTGACCAATACAGATGTGGTTGTCTTGCAGGAGGAAGAAGCAGAACTTCGTGAAAAGATTGCCATGCTTGCGGCTATCATCGGTGATGAACGAACCATGTACAATCTTATGAAGAAAGAGCTTCGTGAGGTTAAGAAGAAATTTGCAACTCCGCGTTTGAGTAGCTTAGAAGACACTGCGAAAGTAATCGAGATTGATACATCTAGTCTAATTTCCGAGGAAGATACCTACGTCAGCGTGACCAAGGCAGGTTACATCAAGCGTACCAGCCCACGTTCCTTTGCGGCTTCAACGCTAGAAGAAATTGGCAAACGTGATGACGACCGTCTGATTTTTGTTCAAGCTGCTAAGACAACCCAGCACCTCTTGATGTTCACAAGTCTGGGAAATGTCATCTATCGACCAATCCATGAATTGGCAGATATTCGTTGGAAGGATATCGGAGAGCATCTGAGCCAAACAATTACAAACTTTGAAACCAACGAAGAAATCCTTTATGTGGAAGTAGTGGATCAGTTTGATGATGCGACAACTTATTTTTGTAGCTACTCGTCTCGGTCAAATCAAGCGTGTAGAACGAAAAGAATTCACTCCGTGGCGGACCTACAAGTCTAAGTCCGTTAAGTATGCTAAGCTCAAAGACGAGACAGACAAGATTGTAGCAGTGGCTCCGATTAAACTAGATGATGTTCTCTTGATTAGCCAAATGGTTATGCCCTTCGTTTCAATATCGAAGAGGTTCCGGTTGTCGGTGCCAAGGCTGCAGGTGTCAAGGCTATGAATCTGAAAGAAGATGATGTCCTCCAATCGGCCTTTATCTGTAATACCTCCTCCTTCTATCTCTTAACTCAGCGTGGAAGCTTGAAACGTGTTTCTATTGAGGAAATTCCAGCAACCAGCCGTGCCAATCGCGGCCTTCAAGTCTTGAGAGAATTAAAGAGTAAACCCCATCGCGTATTCTTGGCTGGAGCGGTCTCAGAACAAGGATTTGTTGGAGATCTCTTTAGTACAGAAGTAGAAGATGGAGAACAAACACTTGTGATTCAATCAAATAATGGAACGATTTACGAATCAATCCTACAAGATTTGAATCTATCAGAACGTACAAGCAATGGAAGCTTTATCTCAGATACTATTTCTGATGAAGAAGTTTTTGATGCTTATCTCAAAGAAATCTTTAAAGAAATCAAAGAAAATTAAAAAAATCGGTCCTAGTGACTGATTTTTTTATAAGTAAAATTTTCAGAAAATTACAAATAATACTTGAATTTTTTTAGGAGAATAGTGTAGAATAGAACACAAAGCTTGATTAGAATAAAGGAGATTGTCATGACAGTTACGATCGATTGGGAAAATCTCGGTTTTTCCTATATGAAACTACCTTATCGTTATATCGCTTATTTTAAAGATGGACAATGGACTCAAGGAGAATTAACAGAAGATGCAACCTTGCATATCTCAGAATCATCACCAAGTCTTCACTATGGACAACAAGCCTTTTGAAGGCTTGAAAGCCTATCGTACCAAGGATGGAAGTATTCAACTCTTTCGCCCAGATGAAAATGCTAAACGACTGCAACGTACTTGTGACCGTCTCTTGATGCCTCAAGTTTCAACAGAAATGTTTGTAGAAGCTTGTAAGGCAGTCGTCCGCGCCAATCAAGAATACGTACCACCATATGGAACTGGTGGAACCCTTTACCTTCGTCCACTCTTGATTGGTGTTGGAGATATCATTGGGGTAAAACCAGCTGAGGAGTATATTTTTACCATCTTTGCGATGCCAGTTGGAAATTACTTTAAGGGTGGATTGGTTCCAACGAATTTCTTAATTCAAGATGAGTATGACCGTGCTGCACCAAATGGAACAGGGGCTGCCAAGGTCGGTGGGAACTATGCAGCTAGTCTTTTGCCAGGAAAAATGGCTAAATCCCGTCATTTCTCAGATGTTATTTATCTTGACCCATCAACCCACACCAAGATTGAAGAAGTTGGTTCAGCAAACTTCTTTGGAATTACAGCTGATAATGAGTTTGTAACCCCACTGAGTCCATCAATCTTGCCATCGATTACCAAGTACTCATTACTTTATTTGGCAGAGCATCGTTTGGGCTTGAAGCCTGTTGAGGGAGATGTACCAATTGATAGTCTGGATCGATTTGTAGAAGCAGGTGCCTGCGGTACTGCGGCAGTTATCTCACCAATTGGAGGAATCCAACATGGTGATGACTTCCACGTTTTCTACAGTGAGACAGAGGTTGGTCCAGTGACTCGTAAACTATACGATGAATTGACAGGTATTCAATTTGGTGACATTGAAGCACCAGAAGGTTGGATTGTAAAAGTAGATTAAAAATTATTAAAGGAGTTCTTTATGAAAACGAAAAAGTGGATGTTAACAGCAGGAGTGGTCCTGAGTACAGCAGTTCTTCTTGTGGCTTGTGGGAAAGCTGACAAGGAAGCAGATGCGCCTACAACTTTCTCTTATGTCTATGGAGTAGACCCATCATCTTTGGACTACAGTATCGCAACTCGTACTTCAACAACTGATATCATCGGTAACGTCGTTGATGGTTTGTTGGAAAACGATGAATATGGGAATTTGATTCCTTCCCTTGCTGAGGATTGGAGTGTCTCACAAGACGGTTTGACTTATACTTATAAACTTCGTAAAGGGGTTAAATGGTATACTTCAGAAGGTGAAGAATACGCTGAAGTAACTGCGCATGACTTTGTTACAGGGTTGAAACACGTAGCAGATGGCAAATCAGACGGTGTCACTCTTATTCAAAACTCAATCAAGGGCTTGAATGAATATATGACTGGTGAGACTAATGATTTCTCAACAGTTGGGGTTAAGGCAGTAGATGACTATACTGTTGAGTACACTCTAAATGCACCTGAAACTTTCTGGAATTCCAAAGTAACTTCAGCAACTATGTTGCCAGTAAATGAAGAATTCCTCAAAGCTTCTGGTAAAAATTATGGAACGGTCAGCCCAGCTGGTATTCTTTATAACGGTCCATATATCTTGAAGACATTGACTTCAAAAATCTTTAATCGAATATGAAAAGAACCCAAATTATTGGGATAAAGAGAAGGTTAAAATCGAGAAAGTTAAATTAACTTACTATGATGGATCAGACCAAGAATCCTTGATCCGTAGCTTCTCTTCGGGTGTTTACACAACAGCTCGCCTCTTCCCAAGTAGCTCAAACTTTGCTTCTACTTTGGAACAATACGGGGATAAAATTACATATAGTCCACAGGATTCAACTAGTTACTACTTTACCTTTAATGTAAACCGTCAATCTTTCAATAAGACAGCGAAAACAAGTGAAGAACAGAAAAACTTCTACAAAAAGAAGCAATGCTGAACAAGGACTTCCGTCAAGCCATCAACTTTGCCTTCAACCGTCATTCTTATGCTGCCCAGCTCAATGGTGAAGATGGTGCGGACAAGATTATTCGTAATAGCCTAGTACCAGACAATTTCGTTCAATCTGGTGGCAAAAACTTTGGTGATATCGCTCAAAAAGAATTGGTCAACTATGGAGACCAATGGAAAGGTGTTGAGCTCGTCGACGGAAAAGATACCATCTACAATCCTGACAAAGCCAAAGCTTCATTTGAAAAAGCTAAGAAAGAGTTGGAATCAAAAAGGTGTAACCTTCCCAATTCACTTGGATGTCCCAGTTGAACAGACAGATACCATTGCCGTTCAACAAAGCAATTCCTTTAAACAATCAATCGAATCAACTCTTGGTTCAGAAAATGTCGTGATCGATGTTCTTCAAATGACTGATAACGAGAAGGAAAGCATTACATCTCAAGCGCGTGTTCCTGCTCAAAAAGACTACGACTTGAACAGTACTGGATGGGCTCCAAGCTACCAAGATCCAGCAAGTTATCTCAATATCATGGATCCTAAGACTGGTTCTGCTATGAAACACCTTGGTATTACTAAAGGGAAAGATAAGGAAGTAGTAGCTCAACTAGGTTTGGACGAATATAAGAAACTCTTGGATGATGCAGTTTCTGAGAAAAATGACTTGGATAAGAGATATGAAAAATATGCTAAAAGCACAAGCATGGCTCACTGATAGTTCTCTCTTGATGCCAACAGCTTCATCAGGTGGTTCACCAGTTGTCAGCAACATTGTTCCTTTCTCTAAACCATACTCACAAGTTGGTATTAAGGGTGATCCATACATCTTCAAGGGAATGAAATTGCAAAAAGAGATTGTATCTGCTAAAGAATACCAAGCAGCTCTTGAAAAAAATGGCAAAAAGAAAAAAATTGGAATCAAACAATAAATACCAAAAAAAGAACTAGAAAGTCATGTCAAATAAAACAGACTAGTACTTTTTGGAATAAAAGGGGCCTATATGGAATGGATTAAACTAATAGGAATAGTTATCATTGTGATTGGTTTTATCTATAAGTTAGATACCATTGCAACGGTAGTCTTAGCTAGTTTAGTTACCGCTCTAGTTTCTGGAGTTTCTCTTGTTGAGTTCTTGGAAATTTTGGGAAAAGAATTTAGTAATCAACGAGTTCTGACGATTTTTATGGTAACTTTGCCACTGGTAGGTTTATCTGAAACTTTTGGCCTCAAGCAACGTTCGATTGACTTGATTCAAAAGATTAAAGGACTGACCGTAGGAAGTTTTTATACAGTGTATTTCTTTTTTCGGGAACTCGATGGTTTCTTTGCCATTCGTCTAGGAGGACATCCGCAGTTTGTAAGGCCTTTGGTTCAACCCATGGGACAAGCAGCAGCAGAGTCACAATTAGGTAGAAAATTAACGGAGCAGGAGAGCGAAGCGCTAAAAGCGCGTGCAGCAGCAAATGATAATTTCGCAAATTTCTTTGCTCAAAACACTTTCGTTGGTGCAGGTGGTGTCCTCTTGATAGGGGGCACACTGGACCAATTAGGTTACGAAAGTAATTATGCAGGAATTGCTTCAGCTTCGCTTATAGTTGCAGGAATTGCCCTATTTATAGTTGGGATTTACAATTACCTGTTTGATAGAAAACTGCTAGCAAATAAGGTTAGTAAAGGGAAAGAAGAATGACCAATCTAGCAAGACAGTTATTAGAGTTGACCTATATTGTGATTGGTTGTCAATTCCTTCATACAGCTTATTGTAGCTATAAAGATAAAACAAACCCAGTTCGCTTTGGAACGGCTGGGTTTTGGGCTTTATTGGGCATCAGTTTTATCGGTGGTTCCTATCTACCTTCTGTCTGTATTGGAGTTATCGTAGTGCTATTAGCCCTGCTAACTCTCTTTAAACAGGTTCGTATCGGCACCTTACCGTCTCTGGATGAAGTCAAGGCAAATATTGAAGCTAAACGACTAAAGAATAAAATTTTTATTCCAGTCATGTTAATGGCTTTGATTGCTTTGGTATTAGCAAAAATGATCCCTGAGTTTAGTAAGATTGCTATCAGTCTTGCTGCATTTTTCGCAACCATCTCTCTTTTATTGATTACTAAGAGTTCTCCTAGAAGTTTGTTAGCAGAAAACAATCGCATGGTGCAACAAGTTTCAACCAGTGGGATTGTGCCTCAACTTTTAGGTGCTTTAGGGGCAATATTTACCGTAGCAGGAGTTGGAGACCTGATTTCTCACTGGATAAGCGGTCTAGTGCCTTCTGGCAGTCGTTTTATGGGTGTGGTAGCTTATGTCCTTGGGATGGTTCTATTTTCCATGATAATGGGAAATGCATTTGCTGCCTTTACTGTTATTACTGCTGGAATTGGTGTCCCCTTTGTATTTGCTTTGGGAGCTGATCCAATCGTGGCTGCAGCTCTAGCAATGACGGCAGGTTGCTGTGGAACCTTATTAACTCCAATGGCGGCTAACTTTAATGCTTTACCGGCAGCTCTCCTGGATATGAAAGATCCAAATGGGGTTATCAAAGCGCAAGTAGGAGTAGCTGTTATCATGATTATCCTACATATATTTTTGATGTACTTTTTTTGGCATTTTAGCAAAGGAAATAAAATGAAAAATATTAGTTACAGGTTTTGATCCTTTTCGGTGGTGAAAAAGGTCAATCCAGCTCTGGAAGCAGTTAAATCATTACCGTCTGTAATTCATGGAGCGGAGATACGCTGGGTAGAGATTCCAACAGTCTTTTATCAATCAGCAGAGGTTTTAGAAGCAGAAATTGTCCGTTATCAACCAGATGTGGTACTCTGCATCGGACAAGCAGGAGGTAGAGCGAGTTTAACTCCTGAACGAGTTGCCATCAATCAAGATGATGCAAGAATTCCAGATAACCAAGGGAATCAGCCGATTGACACTCCTATACGCCTGGACGGTCAAGCAGCCTATTTTAGCACACTACCTATTAAAGCAATGGTACAAGCCATAAAAGAGGAAGGGCTACCAGCTACAGTTTCCAATACAGCGGGAACCTTTGTTTGCAATCATCTGATGTATCAGGCTCTCTATTTAGCGGATAAAAAGTTTCCAAATATGAGAGCAGGCTTTATGCATATTCCCTATATGACAGAACAGGTGATCAATAAACCTAATACAGCATCTATGAATTTAACTGATATCGTCAGAGGTATCGAAGCTGCGATTGGTGCTATCGTAGAATATAAAGATAAGGACTTGAAAATAGTTGGTGGAGCGACCCATTAATTGACTAAAATTCAAGGAAAAAAATTTCTCTAGACGATTCTAGGAACTCTTTACCAAGATTAGCTTGATAAAGAGTTTTTTTCTTGCCAGTTTTTTTAAATTTCTTGTACAATAGGAAGAGTGAAAAGAGGTATCGTATGAGTAAAAAAGATAAAAAAATTGAAATTCAATTAACAGACGCAACTGTTTTAGTTGGTAAGGAAAAGTATGAAGGGTATACTTTGACGATTGGTAAAAAGGTTATTGGTGAAATTGCTGAACTAGATAATCAATTTGCGATCATAAAGAATGGAAATGTCGATAGTTTTTTATAAAAAAACTTGAAAAAAAGCTGTGGAAATTTTTGATTGAAAACTATAATTTAGCAAAAATAAAGCTTGTTTTTGTAAATTTTCATGATATAATAGTTTTTGTTGAACATTGGAGAGATAGCGAAGAGGCTAAACGCGGCGGACTGTAAATCCGCTCCTTCGGGTTCGGGGGTTCGAATCTCTCTCTCCATTTCACTTTTTGGGGTATAGCCAAGCGGTAAGGCAAGGGACTTTGACTCCCTCATGCGTTGGTTCGAATCCAGCTACCCCAGTTCTTAGGTAATAAATTCAAGGATAAAAAGAAAAAAATATCTTAGGGTATTTTATTTTTTTATAATTGAAGGACGTGAACGATATAACATGTCTTTGCGGGTGCTTAGGGAAAAATTATAAGTATGTCAAGTTTAAGAAAAAAACTTGATTGTTGGAGGATTTTTAGATGAACGAATTTGAAGATTTGCTAAATAGCGTTAGCCAAGTTGAGCCAGGTGATGTTGTTAGTGCTGAAGTATTGACAGTTGATGCTACTCAAGCTAACGTTGCAATCTCTGGAACTGGTGTTGAAGGTGTCTTGACTCTTCGCGAATTGACAAACGATCGCGATGCAGATATCAATGACTTTTGTAAAAAGTAGGTGAAGTATTGGATGTTCTTGTACTTCGTCAAGTAGTTGGTAAAGATACTGATACAGTAACATACCTTGTATCTAAAAAAACGCCTTGAAGCTCGCAAAAAGCATGGGACAAACTTGTAGGACGCGAAGAAGAAGTTGTTACAGTTAAAAGGAACTCGCGCTGTTAAGGGTGGACTTTCAGTAGAATTTGAAGGTGTACGTGGATTTATCCCAGCTTCAATGTTGGATACTCGTTTTGTACGTAACACTGAGCGTTTTGTAGGTCAAGAGTTTGATGCTAAAATCAAAGAAGTTGATCCTAAAGAAAACCGCTTCATCCTTTCACGTCGTGAAGTTGTAGAAGCAGCAACTGCAGCAGCTCGTGCTGAAGTATTTGGTAAATTGGCTGTTGGTGATGTTGTAACTGGTAAAGTTGCACGTATCACAAGCTTCGGTGCTTTCATCGACCTTGGTGGTGTTGACGGATTGGTTCACTTGACTGAATTGTCACACGAACGTAACGTTTCACCAAAATCAGTTGTAACTGTTGGTGAAGAAGTTGAAGTGAAAATCCTTGATCTTAACGAAGAAGAAGGACGTGTATCACTTTCACTTAAAGCTACAACACCTGGACCATGGGATGGCGTTGAGCAAAAATTGGCTAAAGGTGATGTTGTAGAAGGTACAGTTAAACGTTTGACTGACTTCGGTGCATTTGTTGAAGTATTGCCAGGTATCGATGGACTTGTTCACGTATCACAAATTTCACACAAACGTATTGAAAATCCAAAAGAAGCTCTTAAAGTTGGTCAAGAAGTTACTGTTAAAGTTCTTGAAGTTAACGCTGATGCAGAACGTGTATCTCTTTCTATCAAAGCTCTTGAAGAACGTCCAGCTCAAGAAGAAGGACAAAAGAAGAAAAAAACGCGCTCCACGTCCACGTCGTCCAAAACGTCAAGAAAAAAACGTGATTTTGAACTTCCTGAAACTCAAACAGGATTCTCAATGGCTGACTTGTTCGGAGACATCGAACTTTTAATCCATTCGAATTTGAATAAAATCCTTTGTTTTTAAAACAAGGGATTTTTTTCTTTTTCTACTAACATTTTTTGATATAATGGTTTTATGTTATATTCAGAAAAAGAATCACTTTATCAAACAATAAATGAACAGCTCTCTTATCTTTTAGAAGGAGAGCCCAATGTGTTAGCTAATCTTTCAAATGCTAGTGCTCTGTTAAAAACAAGCTTTCCCAATACTATTTTTGCAGGTTTCTATCTATTTGATGGGAATGAACTGATCTTGGGACCCTTTCAAGGTGGAGTTTCATGTGTACGAATCGCTCTTGGAAAAGGTGTTTGTGGCGAATCGGCAGCTAGCCGTCAAACAGTTATTGTTGGTGATGTAAAAACCTATGCAAACTATATTTCTTGCGATAGTAGTGCTCGTAGTGAGATTGTTGTGCCGATGGTTAAAGAGGGACGTCTTTTGGGCGTTCTAGATTTAGATTCATCTCTTGTTGATGATTATGATGAGTTGGATCAGAAATATCTAGAAGAGTATGTTGCTATTTTTGTTAGAGAAAACCGAATGGAATTTTTTTCAATGTTTGAGGAGAAAGTGTAATGTATCAGGCCCTTTATCGAAAATATAGAAGTCAAACATTTTCACAGTTAGTAGGCCAAGAAATTGTTGCAAAAACTCTTAAACAAGCTGTAGAGCAGGAAAAGATCAGCCATGCCTATCTTTTTTCAGGGCCTCGTGGAACTGGAAAAACCAGCGTAGCCAAAATTTTTGCCAAGGCTATGAACTGCCCTAATCAAGAGGGAGGAGAACCTTGCAATAACTGTTATATCTGTCAGGCGGTGACAGACGGTAGCTTGGAAGACGTTATCGAAATGGACGCGGCCTCTAACAATGGGGTGGATGAAATTCGTGATATCCGTGATAAATCAACCTATGCTCCAAGTATAGCTCAGTATAAGGTCTATATCATTGATGAGGTTCATATGCTTTCAACAGGAGCCTTCAATGCCCTTTTTGAAAAACTCTTGAAGAACCCAACTCCTAATGTTGTTTTTATCCTAGCAACAACAGAGCTTCATAAGATTCCTGCAACCATTTTGTCTCGTGTTCAACGCTTCGAGTTCAAATCTATTAAAACTCAGGATATTCGAGATCATATCTTCCATATTTTTTAGAAGGAAGGGATTGCTTATGAAACTGAAGCTGTTGAGATTATCGCTCGTAGAGCAGAAGGTGGTATGCGGGATGCTTTGTCCATTTTTAGACCAAGCATTGAGCTTGACTCAAGATGCTAGATTAACAACAGCTGTTTCTGAGGAAATTACTGGGACTATTAGTTTAAGTGCTTTTGGATAATTATGTGGCTGCCTTGGCACAAAAAAAGATGTGACTCGTGCTTTGGAAAATCTTAATTTGATTTTTTTGATAACGGAAAAAGCATGACACGATTTTGTAACGGATTTGTTGCAGTATCTACGGGATATTTTTGATTGTCCAAACTGGTGGGGAGAATACTCACCATAGTGATCTCTTTAAGGATAACCTAGATCTTTCACAGGCTGTTTTGTTTGAAATGATTGGAATTGCGACAAGTAGTTTAGCTGATATCAAGGCTAGCATACAGCCTAAGATTTATGCTGAAATGATGACCATTCGTTTGGCAGAGATAGATTCAAAACCAACATTATCAGATGATACAAGTGGAGAATTAGCCTCACTTAGAGAAGAAGTTACGCGATTGAAACAGGCTCTGGCAAATGTTAATACGAGTCCTAAGCAGACTACACCAACACCGAGTCGTCCAGTTAACAGCAAGTCAATTTATCGCGTAGATCGCAATAAGGTTCAGTCTATTCTTCAAGAAGCTGTTGAAAATCCTGATTTAGCCCGTCAAAATCTAATTCGTCTACAAAATGCTTGGGGTGAAGTTATTGAAAGTTTGTCAGGTCCTGATAAGGCACTTTTAGTCGGTTCTCAACCTGTTGCGGCTAATGAACATCATGCCATTCTTGCATTTGAATCTAACTTCAATGCTGGTCAGACCATGAAACGTGATAATCTCAACACCATGTTTGGTAATATCCTTAGTCAAGCAGCGGGATTTTCACCAGAGATTCTTGCTATTTCTATGGAAGAGTGGAAAGAAGTCAGAGCTGATTTCTCAGCGAAGGCTAAATCGTCTCAAGGTCAACCCGTTAAGGAAGAAGTTGAGGAATCTGTCCTCCCTCAAAGGATTTGAGTTTCTAGCGGATAAAGTAACCATTGCAGAAGATTAAAAGGATTTTGTGACTTAATACGATGAACAGACAACAATTTATAATTATGGCCTTATTTACTGCTGCCGAGACTTATTTTTTTAATGAATCCATCATGGAGCAACGGTATATCGTGGCCTTGCTTTGGGCTATTTTAATCCTAAGAAATTTTAGAGTCAGCTATATTATGGGTAAAATTGTCAACGCTATAGATGATCATTTTTCGTGGAAAGAAGTAACCCTCAGCTTCTAGACAAAATTAAAGCCTTTTAGGCTTTTTTGTTATACTATTAAAGTATATTTATTGATATTTTATCGTTTTTTTACTAGAAAAACTAAGGACAATTTTCTAGCGAAAATGATAAAAACGGATTGAAAAGAAAGGAATTATCATGTCAGTATTAGAGATCAAAGATCTTCACGTTGAAATCGAAGGAAAAGAAATTTTAAAAGGGGTTAACCTGACTCTTAAAACAGGAGAAATTGCCGCTATCATGGGACCAAATGGTACTGGTAAATCAACTCTTTCAGCCGCTATCATGGGAAATCCAAACTATGAAGTTACCAAAGGTGAAGTTTTGTTTGATGGTGTAAACATCCTTGAGTTAGAAGTGGACGAGCGTGCGCGTATGGGACTTTTCCTTGCAATGCAATATCCATCAGAAATTCCTGGAATTACCAATGCTGAGTTTCTTCGTGCAGCTATGAATGCTGGTAAAGAAGATGATGAGAAGATTTCAGTTCGTGAATTTATCACTAAGCTAGACGAAAAAATGGAATTGCTCAACATGAAAGAAGAAATGGCTGAGCGTTACCTTAATGAAGGATTCTCTGGTGGTGAGAAAAAACGTAATGAAATTCTACAACTCTTGATGTTGGAACCAACTTTTGCCCTTCTTGATGAGATTGACTCAGGTCTTGATATCGATGCTCTTAAAGTTGTATCTAAAGGTGTCAATGCTATGCGTGGCGAAGGCTTTGGTGCAATGATCATTACTCACTACCAACGTCTCTTGAACTATATCACTCCAGATGTGGTACACGTTATGATGGAAGGTCGTGTTGTTCTTTCTGGTGGTCCAGAATTGGCTGCACGTTTGGAACGTGAAGGATACGCAAAATTAGCTGAAGAACTTGGCTATGACTACAAGGAAGAATTGTAATTCGCTCGTATCTTTTAGGAGAAGTAAATGACTAAAGAAACTATTAAACTTTTTTCAGAAATGCATGCTGAACCAAGCTGGTTGTCTGACCTCCGTCAAAAAGCCTTTGATAAGATTGAGAGTTTAGAATTACCAGTTATTGAGCGTGTCTAAATTTCACCGTTGGAATCTTGGTGATGGAACTATTACAGAAAGTGAACCGTCAGCAAATGTCCCTGATTTCACTGCTTTAGACAATCACTTGAAGTTGGTGCAGGTTGGAACTCAAACAGTTTTTGAACAAATTCCAGTTGAGTTGGCTGAACAAGGAGTGGTCTTTCACAGACTTCCATTCAGCTTTAGAAGAAATTCCAGAACTCGTAGAAGAATTTTTCATGTCATCTGTTAAGTACGACGATGACAAGTTGGCAGCTTATCACACTGCTTACTTTAACAGTGGTGCTGTTCTCTATATTCCTGATAATGTTGAGATTGCTGAACCAATCGAAGGGATTTTCTATCAAGATAGCGATAGCGATGTGCCGTTTAACAAGCATATCCTCATAATCGCTGGTAAGAATAGTAAGATTAGCTACCTTGAACGTCTTGAGTCACGTGGTGAAGGTAGTGCTAAAGCGACTGCCAATATCACAGTAGAAGTCATTGCACGTTCAGGCGCACAAGTGAAATTTGCAGCGATTGACCGTCTAGGTGAGAACGTCACAGCCTACATTAGCCGCCGTGGAAAATTAGGCAACGATGCAAGTATTGACTGGGCTATCGGTGTCATGAACGAAGGAAATGTCGTTGCTGACTTTGATAGTGACTTGATTGGAAATGGTAGCCATGCAGACCTGAAAGTCGTAGCTCTTTCAAGTGGCCGTCAGGTACAAGGGATTGATACCCGAGTAACTAACTATGGTTGCAACTCTATCGGTAATATCCTTCAACATGGGGTTATTCTTGAAAAAGCAACTTTGACCTTTAACGGTATCGGTCATATCATCAAGGGTGCTAAGGGAGCCGATGCGCAACAAGAAAGTCGTGTTCTCATGCTTTCAGACCAAGCACGTTCAGATGCCAACCCAATTCTTTTGATTGATGAAAATGATGTTACTGCAGGTCACGCGGCTTCTATCGGACAAGTAGATCCAGAAGACATGTACTACCTCATGAGCCGTGGCTTGGACAAAGCAACTGCAGAACGTTTGGTTGTTCGTGGTTTCCTTGGATCTGTTATCGTTGAGATTCCAGTCAAGGAAGTTCGTGATGAAATGATTGCAACGATCGAAGAAAAATTGTCAAAACGCTAAGGGGAAGCCTATGTTAGATGTAGAAGCGATTCGCAAGGATTTTCCGATTTTAGACCAGATTGTCAATGACGAACCTCTGGTCTATTTGGACAATGCTGCGACGACACAAAAACCACTAGCAGTTCTGGAAACGATTAACCGCTATTATGAGCAGGACAATGCAAATGTTCATCGTGGGGTTCATACCTTGGCGGAGCGGGCGACAGCTTCCTATGAGGCGGCTCGTGAAACCATTCGTAAGTTTATCAATGCAGGTTCGACAAAGGAAGTTCTCTTTACCAGAGGAACCACAACTAGTCTCAACTGGGTAGCGCGCTTCGCTGAGGAAGTCTTGACTGAGGGCGACCAAGTCTTGATTTCTGTCATGGAGCACCACTCCAATATTATTCCATGGCAGGAAGCTTGTCGCAAGACCGGAGCTGAGCTTGTTTATGTCTATCTCAAAGGATGGAGCTCTGGATATGGATGACCTTCGGGCTAAATTGACTGACAAGAGTTAAAGTTTGTCTCGCTAGCTCATGCTTCCAAACGTTCTTGGAGTAGTAAATCCCTATCAAAGAAATCACTCAAATGGCTCATGAAGTTGGAGCTATTATGGTGGTGGATGGTGCTCAGTCTACACCGCATATGAAGATTGATGTCCAGGACTTGGATGTGGACTTCTTTTGCCTTTCTCAGGTCACAAGATGGCTGGTCCGACTGGTATTGGTGTCCTTTATGGGAAAGAAAAGTATTTGGAACAAATGTCACCAGTTGAATTTGGTGGTGAGATGATTGATTTTGTTTATGAACAATCTGCAAGCTGGAAGGAATTACCTTGGAAATTTGAGGCTGGAACTCCCAATATGGCAGGTGCGATTGGACTTGCTGCTGCAGTAGATTATCTTGAAAATTTTGGGATGGATGCCATTGAAGCCCATGAACAAGAACTGATTGCATATGTCTTTCCAAAATTACAGGCCATTGAAGGTTTGACCATTTACGGTTCGCAAGATTTGGCTCAACGTTCAGGTGTCATTGCCTTTAACCTAGGTGATCTTCACCCTCACGACCTCGCGACTGCTCTGGATTACGAAGGAGTAGCAGTTCGGGCCGGACACCATTGCGCTCAACCTTTGCTCCAGTATTTGGAAGTTCCAGCAACAGCTCGTGCAAGTTTTTATATCTACAATACCAAGGCAGATTGTGACAAGTTAGTCGATGCACTTACAAAAGACAAAGGAGTTTTTCAATGGCACTTTCTAAACTAGATAGCCTTTTATATGGCAGTGGTAGCGGACCATTCGAAAAAAATCCCCATCATCAAGGGAAAGTTAGAAGATGCTGAACAAATCAGTCTCAACAATCCAACCTGTGGTGATGTGATTAATCTCTCTGTCAAGTTTGATGCAGATGATCGTTTGGAAGATATCGCTTTTCTAAACTCTGGTTGTACCATCTCAACTGCCTCTGCTAGTATGATGACAGATGCAGTCTTAGGAAAGACCAAGCAAGAAATCCTAGAGCTTGCAAACCATCTTTTTCTGAAATGGTTCAAGGTCAAAAAGGATGAGCGTCAAGATCAACTTGGAGATGCAGCTTTCTTATCAGGAGTTGCCAAAGTTTCCTCAACGAATCAAATGCGCAACCCTAGCTTGGAATGCCCTTAAGAAAAACAATTGAAAATCAAGATAATAAATAAGACAAGCTTTTCTTTTGTCTTATAAATCATAGAAATAAAGAATGAAAGAAAGGATATTATGGCTGAAGAAAGAGTAGAACCAAAACCAATTGACCTTGGTGAATATAAATTTGGTTTTCATGACGATGTAGAGCCTGTCCTATCGACAGGAAAAGGATTGAATGAAGATGTCATTCGTGAACTATCAGCTGCTAAGGGAGAACCTGAGTGGATGTTAGAATTCCGTTTGAAATCTTATGAAACCTTCAAAAAAAATGCCCAATGCAAACCTGGGGAGCAGACTTGTCAGAGATTGATTTTGATGACTTGATCTACTACCAAAAACCATCTGATAAACCAGCCCGTTCTTGGGATGATGTACCTGAAAAAGATTAAAGAAACCTTTGAACGTATCGGGATTCCAGAAGCTGAACGTGCTTATCTAGCTGGAGCTTCTGCCCAGTATGAGTCGGAAGTGGTTTACCATAACATGAAAGGAAGAATTTGAGAAGTTAGGAATTATCTTTACAGATACAGATTCTGCCCTCAAGGAATACCCAGACTTGTTTAAACAATATTTTGCTAAGTTGGTACCGCCGACAGATAACAAGTTGGCTGCCCTCAACTCAGCAGTATGGTCAGGTGGAACCTTTATCTACGTGCCAAAAGGTGTCAAGGTAGATATTCCACTTCAAACCTACTTCCGTATCAACAACGAAAATACAGGTCAGTTTGAACGTACCTTGATTATCGTTGATGAAGGAGCAAGCGTCCACTACGTAGAAGGATGTACAGCACCAACTTATTCAAGCAACAGCTTGCACGCTGCCATCGTAGAAATCTTTCCTTTGGACGGAGCTTATATGCGTTATACAACTATTCAAAACTGGTCTGATAACGTTTATAACTTGGTAACAAAACGTGCTAAAGCTTTGAAAGATGCGACTGTTGAGTGGATTGATGGTAACTTGGGTGCTAAAACAACCATGAAATACCCATCTGTTTACTCTAGATGGAGAAGGAGCGCGTGGTACCATGCTTTCGATCGCCTTTTGCTAATGCTGGGCAACACCAAGACACTGGTGCTAAGATGATCCACAACGCTCCACATACAAGCTCGTCTATCGTTTCTAAATCCATCGCTAAAGGTGGAGGAAAGGTTGACTACCGTGGACAAGTAACCTTTAACAAGAACTCTAAGAAATCTGTTTCTCACATCGAGTGTGATACCATTATCATGGATGACTTGTCAGCATCAGATACCATTCCGTTTAATGAAATTCACAACTCGCAAGTTGCTTTGGAACACGAAGCCTAAGGTATCTAAGATTTCAGAAGAACAACTCTATTACCTCATGAGCCGTGGTTTGTCAGAATCTGAGGCAACTGAGATGATTGTTATGGGATTTGTAGAGCCCTTCACAAAAGAACTTCCAATGGAATACGCAGTTGAGCTTAAACCGCTTGATTAGCTATGAAATGGAAGGATCAGTCGGATAAACTTTATGAACAGAAACTGAGGCTGGGACAAAAAGTCCCTAGCCTCTCAATTGTCTTTGGATTGTTGAGCAAGACGCAGTGGTTGAGTGGGCTCTACTACGCTGATTTCATCAGCTTTTACAGCCCCTACTCAATCTGTGCGGAGGTGGGACGACGAAATCGTATTCTAACGAATTACCGATTTCTGTCCCACTCTCAGTTTTTTGATGAAAAATGCTAATAAATATTCACAAAAAAATCCTTATATATGATAAAATAATACAATCTTATAAATTGGGAGATGAATGATGAATATTTTTAGAACCAAAGACGTTAGTCTAGGTAAAACAGAAATGCATCGCCATTTAAAACTATGGGACTTAATTCTCTTGGGAATTGGTGCTATGGTGGGAACAGGTATTTTTACGATTACAGGAACTGCTGCAGCAACATTAGCAGGACCTGCCCTTGTGGTATCGATTGTAATTTCTGCTATCTGCGTGTCCTTATCTGCACTCTTTTTTGCAGAATTTGCTTCTCGTGTTCCTGCAACGGGTGGAGCATATAGTTATTTATATGCAATTTTAGGAGAATTTCCAGCCTGGATTGCAGGTTGGCTGACTATCATGGAATTTATGACAGCTGTTTCTGGTGTTGCTTCTGGTTGGGCGGCCTATTTTAAAGGTTTGCTTAGCCATTATGGAATTTCCTTGCCACAAGCCTTGAATGGAACTTTTAATCCTGAACATGGTACTTATATTGATCTTTTTACCAATTTTAGTAATTCTACTTGTTACAGGTGTTGTACTTTTTAAATTCGAAAGCAGCTCTTCGTTTTTAATTCTATTCTTGTTGTTTTAAAATTTTCTGCTCTTGCCTTTATTTATCCTAGTTGGAATTTGGTACATTAAACCTGAAAATTGGTCAGATTTTTGCACCATTTGGTTTTTGGTCAAATTTACGGTGGAAGCACTGGAATTATGGCAGGTGCTTCACTCATGTTCTTTGGATTCTTAGGTTTTGAGTCCATTTCGATGGCAGTTGATGAAATTCAAAGTCCACAAAAGAATATTCCACGTGGGATTGTTTTTATCCTCAACCATTGTAACCATTCTGTATGCCTTTGGTTACCTTGATATTGACAGGTATCGTTCATTATAGCAAGCTCAATGTTGATGATGCAGTAGCTTTTTTTGCTCTGAGAAGTATCGGTATTGGTTGGGCAGCTAATTATGTTTCACTCGTTGCAATTTTTACTTTGATTACGGTATGTATTTCCATGACTTACGCCTTGTCTCGAATGATTTATAGTTTGGCACGTGATGGACTCATGCCTCAGAGCTTTTCAAAACAAGTGACCAAGACTAGTCGCGTCCCTAAGAATGCAACCATTTTAACAGGTGTTGTTTCAGCGATTGCAGCGGGAATTTTTCCCACTGGCAAGTATCGCAGCCTTTCTCAATATCTGCACCTTAGCCTATCTCATTCTCCTAGCCTATGGGATCATCAAATTGAGAAAAGACAAGGGGATGCCCAAAGAGGGCGAGTTCAAAACTCCTCTGGTTCCTTTTTTACCAATCTTGTCTATTCTAATCTGCCTTTCATTTATGCTTCAGTATACCCTTGAAACATGGATGGCATTTGGAATTGCCTTGTTAATTGGAATTCTTATCTACTTTACTTATGGCTATAAACATTCAACTCTAGATGAAAATGAATAAAGAAAAAAATCGCGAAATTCGCGATTTTTCGATTTTTTATAACTTCTCGTTAACAAAACGAATGAAGCGATTCCACCAAACTTTTAAGAAGAAGGCTTTTTCGACATTTTTTTCTGCGACCATCTCAAAACTAGGTTTGTCAGTTGTAATGTATCCTTGACCAACTAGATCCTTGTCTTCATAAGTCAAATGTCCAACGACAGTTCCTGCCTCTAGTGGAGCAGTGTGTTCAGTCGTGTCTGCTGTGTAAGTAATAGTTGATTGTGTACGACTACCCAGACGTTGTACGATCTTGATATCTTCTTTTGCGACCGCTGTAACACTATCATCTTTACCATCTAAGACAGGACTTTTACTATCCTCATAACTTTCACCCTGCTTGACGATTGTCTGGAGAGCAAAGTTTGATGAGATGTAATCTAAAAGAGAAGAAGTAGCTGTAAAGCGTGCATATGGATTGGTATCTTGGTTGTTAGCGTTTAAAACAACAGTAATGATGCGCATTCCTTTTTCGACTGTAGTACCTACAAAGGATGCTCCAGCCTTATCAGTCGTACCAGTCTTAAGTCCATCAACACCACCACGGTAGGCAGGCATTCCCTCCAACATATAGTTGGTAGAATTAATGGTCATGCCAGCGAAAGTAGAAGAAGGCTTCTTAGTGATTTCTAAGACTTGAGGATACTTGAGGATCAGATTACGAGCGACGATAGCTACATCATAAGCACTCAATTTGTTTTCATCATCTTTCTTAGAACCAGGATAGATATTAGCGCCGAGAGTTTCATTGTTGAGGCCGGTTGTGTTGACGAGTGTAGCATCTTGGATTCCCCATTCTTGTAGTTTGGCCTTCATCATATCTACAAAGTCCTTCTCAGAACCGGCAATTTTTTCAGCTAAAGCGATAGCAGCACTGTTAGCGCTAGATACCAAAGTCGCTTCTAGCAATTCCTCTACTGTGTAGTTACGAGCTTCCATGGGAACGTTACTCGCTTCAGAATTGGTAGTGAGCTGGTAGGGATAATCTGAGATTTCTACAGGAGTAGAAAGGGTGATTTTCCCTTGTTCCAAGGCTTCATAGACTAGATAAACAGTGAGGATTTTACTGATAGAAGCTATTTCAACAGGTTGAGTAGCATCTTTTTCATATAAAATCTTTCCACTGTTAGCCTCAACAGCAATAGCATGTTTTGCAGCTACATCAAAATCCTGGGCCGAAACAGTTGTAGCCGAACCGAATAAAAATAATGTGATTAAGGTTAAAAATAATTTCTTCATAGTAACTTTATTCTATCACAAAGACAAAAAATATTCTTGATTTTATGATGAAGGTTATCAATCTTTTTTTGAAATATGGTAAAATAGGGAAAAGAGGAGGTGGCTTATGTTTTCGAGAGAAACAAATTATTCTTCTGGACAACTGAAATCCTATTAATAACCCTTAATTTTCTATCTTATGGAGAGAAATGGGTGCTATTATCACACCCTTTGTAAGTGTTGCTAAATACAATTATGATTCCTTTTTTTATTGGGAGGATTTTTTGTATTACCTAACCAACCCAATTGTTATCTTTTTAGAGAAGGAATGCAAAATCAATCGCATCATTGGGATTTTGTTAACCCTTTGTGCCTTAATTTGTGCAATCGTACTTAGTTTTGTCTATCTGCTACCGATTTTGATTAATCAGTTGAGTAGCCTAATCTACTCGAGTCAAAACATTTATGGTCGTCTTCAAGATTTAGTCATTGAGTTATCAAAACATCCAGCCCTGCAAAATCTAGATATTCAACAAACTATTCAGCAACTGAATCTCTCATATGTTGATATTTTGCAAAATATCTTGAACAGTGTGACAAATAGTGTTGGAAGTGTTCTATCTGCACTCGTAAGCACTGTATTGATTATCATCATGACACCAGTTTTCTTGATTTACTTCCTACTTGATGGGCATAAATTTTTACCCATGCTAGAAAGAACTATATTAAAACGAGATAAATTGAACATATCTGGTTTATTGACAAACCTAAATACAACTATTTCTCGTTACATTAGTGGAGTGTCGATTGATGCAGTTATTATTGGATGTTTAGCTTTTATCGGTTATAGTGTGATTGGTCTAAGATATGCCTTGGTCTTCGCCATTTTTTCTGGATTGGCTAATTTGATTCCGTATGTGGGACCAAGCATTGGCTTGATTCCAATGATTATCTCAAATCTCTTCACCGATCCTCATAAAATGATTATTGCTGTCATTTATATGTTGATTATTCAGCAAGTTGATGGAAATATTTTATATCCACGTATTGTGGGTGGGGTTATGAAGGTTCATCCGATTACTATTTTAGTCTTGCTTTTATTATCAAGTAATATTTATGGTGTGATTGGGATGATTGTTGCTGTTCCAACCTATTCCATTTTTAAAAGAGATTGCTAAATTCTTAGCGCGACTGTATGAAAATCATAAGGAAGCACAAGAAGTTAAGAAACATCTATCAGAATAAAGATGTCGGGATAAAAAATCCCGACCTTTTTTTGATCATTGTATCTTTGGCGCTGTAGTTGATCAACCTTTTTATTGGTTTTAAAACTTTCTAATCTCTTATGATGAAACTTTAATTTTTCTATACATAATTTTTACAAACAACTGAATGATTGAAGATCTTTCGGGAGCTGGAAATAGGAAATTCAGACTTGGGTTATCGAATTATAGTCTATCGCCTTTTTGCTAAAATAAGCCTATTTATAGATATTTTTAAATAAATTGGTAGAGGAAGTAGAGCAAGAATAAGAATAATTCACAAAAACTTTGTAAAACACTTGCAATTTAGCTGAAATTTGATAAAATAGTAAGGAAAGTTAGACTGTATTGCCTACTGTCTATCTATAAAATATATTTTATTGGAGGCTTTTACTCAAATGGCAAAAGAAAAATACGATCGTAGTAAACCACACGTTAACATTGGTACTATCGGACACGTTGACCACGGTAAAACTACCCTAACTGCAGCTATCACAACTGTTTTGGCACGTCGCTTGCCTTCAGCAGTTAACCAACCTAAAGACTATGCGTCTATCGATGCTGCTCCAGAAGAACGCGAACGCGGTATCACAATCAACACTGCGCACGTTGAGTACGAAACTGAAAAACGTCACTACGCTCACATCGACGCTCCAGGACACGCGGACTACGTTAAAAAAACATGATCACTGGTGCCGCTCAAATGGACGGAGCTATCCTTGTAGTAGCTTCAACTGACGGACCAATGCCACAAACTCGTGAGCACATCCTTCTTTCACGTCAGGTTGGTGTTAAACACCTTATCGTCTTCATGAACAAGATCGACTTGGTTGACGACGAAGAATTGCTTGAATTGGTTGAAATGGAAATCCGTGACCTTCTTTCAGAATACGACTTCCCAGGTGACGATCTTCCAGTTATCCAAGGTTCAGCTCTTAAAGCTCTTGAAGGTGACTCTAAATACGAAGACATCATCATGGAATTGATGAACACTGTTGATGAGTACATTCCAGAACCAGAACGTGACACTGACAAACCATTGCTTCTTCCAGTCGAAGACGTATTCTCAATCACTGGACGTGGTACAGTTGCTTCAGGACGTATCGACCGTGGTACTGTTCGTGTCAACGATGAAATCGAAATCGTTGGTATCAAAGAAGAAACTAAAAAAGCTGTTGTTACTGGTGTTGAAATGTTCCGTAAACAACTTGACGAAGGTCTTGCAGGAGACAACGTAGGTGTCCTTCTTCGTGGTGTTCAACGTGACGAAATCGAACGTGGACAAGTTATCGCTAAACCAGGTTCAATCAACCCACACACTAAATTCAAAAGGTGAAGTTTACATCCTTACTAAAGAAGAAGGTGGACGTCACACTCCATTCTTCAACAACTACCGTCCACAATTCTACTTCCGTACTACTGACGTTACAGGTTCAATCGAACTTCCAGCAGGTACTGAAATGGTAATGCCAGGTGATAACGTGACAATCGACGTTGAGTTGATCCACCCAATCGCCGTAGAACAAGGTACTACATTCTCTATCCGTGAGGGTGGACGTACTGTTGGTTCAGGTATGGTTACAGAAATCGAAGCTTAATTCGATTTGGTTCCCAGAAGAACAATTATTTAAGTCAGACACTAAAAAGAATCTTGCTATGCAAGGTTCTTTTTTGCAATCAAAAGTGAGAGTTACTTTTTACAATTTCATAAAATCATGGTAAAAATGGTTAAATATTAAATTTGGAGAAAAATATGAAGTACAAGCGTATCGTATTTAAGTTGGAACTTCATCCTTGACACATAAAGATGGAAGTTTATCTCGCAGTAAAGTAAAAAGCTATCACACAACAGCTTGCAATGCTGCATGAAGCAGGTCATGAGCTGATTTTGGTATCTTCTGGGGCTGTTGCAGCAGGTTTTGGAGCCTTAGGATTTAAAAAACGACCGACCAAGATTGCGGATAAGCAAGCTTCAGCAGCGGTTGGTCAAGGATTGCTTCTGGAAGAATATACAACCAATTTGCTCTTAAGACAGATTGTTTCAGCGCAAATCTTGCTAACTCAGGATGATTTTGTCGATAAGCGACGTTATAAAATGCCCATCAAGCTTTGTCAGTCCTGCTTAATCGTGGTGCGATTCCTATTATCAATGAAAATGACAGTGTCGTTATTGATGAACTCAAGGTCGGGGATAATGATACGCTCAGTGCTCAGGTTGCAGCAATGGTGCAGGCAGATCTTTTGGTCCTCTTAACAGATGTAGACGGTCTTTATACTGGTAATCCTAACTCGGATCCAAGAGCTAAACGTCTGGAGAGAATTGAGACCATCAATCGAGAAATTATAGATATGGCTGGTGGTGCTGGATCTTCAAATGGAACAGGTGGTATGTTGACGAAAATAAAAGCTGCTACCATTGCAACTGAGTCAGGTGTTCCCGTATATATCTGTTCTTCCTTGAAACCTGATGCTTTAATTGAAGCAGCTGAGAAGACTCTTGATGGTTCTTTCTTTGTTGCACAGAAAAAGGGACTTCGTACCCAGAAACAATGGCTAGCCTTTTATGCCAAAAGTCAGGGAGCAATTTGGGTTGATAAAGGGGCGGCAGAAGCCCTCTCTCAACATGGAAAGAGTCTCCTTTTATCAGGAGTTGTAGATGTTGAGAGCAATTTTTCTTATGGTGATATTGTAACGGTATTTGATAAGGAAACTGGAAAATCACTTGGGAAAGGACGCGTGCAATTTGGGGCATCTGCTTTGGAGGATATGTTACGTTCTCAAAAAGCCAAGGGAGTTCTGATTCACCGTGATGACTGGATTTCTATTACTCCTGAAATCCAACTACTCTTTACAGAATTTTAGAGGTAAACTATGGTAAGTACACAAGAACAATTTGAACAGGTACAGGCTGTTAAAAAATCGATTAACACAGCTAGTGAAGAGGTGAAAAATCAAGCCTTGCTAGCCATGGCTGATCACTTGTTGGCAGCTACTGAGGAAATTTTAGCGGCCAATGCCCTCGATATGGAAGCGGCTAAGGGGAAAATCTCAGATGTTATGCTGGATCGTCTTTATTTGGATGCAGGGCGTATAGAAGCTATGGCAACTGGGATTCGTGAAGTGGTTGCTTTACCAGATCCAATCGGTGAAGTCCTAGAAACTAGTCAGCTTTGAAAAATGGCTTTGGTCATCACTAAGAAACGTGTAGCTATGGGTGTTATCGGTATTATTTATGAAAGTCGTCCAAATGTGACTTCGGATGCAGCTGCCTTGCTCTCAAGAGTGGAAATGCGGTTGTTCTTCGTAGCGGTAAGGATGCCTACCAAACAGCTCATGCTATTGTTGCAGCCTTGAAGAAGGGCTTGGAGACTACCACTATTCATCCAGACGTCATTCAATTAGTAGAAGATACCAGCCGTGAAAGTAGTTATGCCATGATGAAGGCTAAGGGTTATCTAGACCTTCTTATTCCTCGCGGAGGAGCTGGTTTGATCAATGCTGTGGTTGAGAATGCTATTGTACCTGTTATCGAGACAGGGACTGGGATTGTCCATGTCTATGTGGATAAGGATGCAGACGAAGACAAGGCTCTGTCTATCATCAACAATGCTAAAACCAGTCGTCCTTCTGTTTGCAATGCCATGGAGGTTCTACTGGTTCATGAAGACAAGGCAGCAAGCTTCCTTCCTCGTTTGGAGCAAGTTCTGGTTGACGATCGAAAAGAAGCTGGCTGGGAACCGATTCAATTCCGCCTAGATAGCAAAGCAATGCAGTTTATTTCAGGTCAACCTGCTGAGGCTCAAGACTTTGACACTGAGTTTTTAGACTATGTCCTAGCTGTTAAAGTAGTTTCTAGTCTTGATGAAGCTGTAGAGCATATCGAAGCCCACAGCACCCATCATTCGGATGCGATTGTGACTGAAAATGCTGATGCTGCAACTACTTTACAGACCAAGTGGACTCTGCAGCGGTTTATGTCAATGCTTCGACTCGTTTCACAGATGGTGGCCAATTTGGTCTTGGTTGTGAAATGGGGATTTCTACTCAGAAACTACATGCGCGTGGACCAATGGGATTGAAGGAATTGACTAGCTACTAAGTATGTGGTTACTGGTGACGGACAGATAAGGAGTAAGAGATGAAGATTGGATTTATCGGCTTTGGGGAATATGGGTTCCAGTTTGGCTAAGGCTGTCTTGCAGGCAAAACGAGTCATCAGATTCTCCTTGCTAATCGTAGTCAAGCTCAAGGTGGAGGCTTTTTATTGCCAATTATGGTGGTCTGTTCTAGTAATGACGAAATCTTTGCAGAAGCAGATGTGATTTTTCTAGGAGTAAAGCCAGCTCAATTCTCAGAACTGCTTTACTCAATATCAGTCAATCCTTGAGAAACGAGAAAAGTCTTCTTTTTGATTTCCATGGCAGCTGGTTTGACCTTTGGAAAAACTCGCTAGTCTTCTTCAAGTCACCATAGGATTATTCGCATCATACCTAATACACCTGTTGCTATTGGGCAAGGAGTGATTAGTTATGCCTTGTCTGTAAATTGTCATCCAGAAGACAGTGAACTTTTTTGTCAACTTTTAGCCAATGCAGGGCAGTTGGTTGAAATAAGTGATGGTTTAATAGATGCAGCAACAGGACTTGCAGGCTGTGGACCAGCCTTTGTCTATCTATTTATCGAAGCTTTGGCAGATGCAGGAGTTCAAACAGGATTACCAAGAGAAACGGCATTGAAAATGGCGGCTCAAACAGTAGTTGGTGCAGGTCAAATGGTTCTAGAAAGTCAGCAACATCCTGGAGTCTTGAAAGACCAAGTTTGTAGCCCAGGTGGTTCGACCATTGCTGGTGTAGCAAGTCTAGAAGAACATGCTTTTAGAGGAACCGTTATGGATGCTGTCAACCAAGCATACAAAAGAAACTCAAGAATTAGGCAAAATAAGAGGTGAGCATTAAACTCACACCTCTTTTTCTTACAAAGAGCGAAATGAAAAAGCTTTTCACAAATCCCCATTTTTTTGATAGAATAGAAGAGAGAAAAATAGAAATGAGTCAGACATGTCAAAAGGATTTTTAGTCTCTCTTGAGGGACCAGAGGGAGCAGGAAAAACAAGCGTTCTTGAAGCCTTAATCCCTATATTAGAGGATGAGGGGAGTGAAGTTTTAACAACACGTGAACCAGGTGGGGTCTTAATTGGAGAAAAATTCGTGAAGTTATCCTAGATCCTAGTCATACTGAAATGGATCCTAAGACTGAGCTCTCCTCTATATTGCTAGTCGTCGACAACACTTGGTGGAAAAGGTCTTGCCTGCACTTGCAGCTGGGAAAACTGGTTATCATGGATCGCTTTATCGATAGTTCTGTTGCTTATCAGGGCTTTGGGCGTGGTTTAGATATCGATGCTATTGATTGGCTTAATGAGTTTGCGACAGATGGACTGAAACCTGATTTGACTCTTTATTTTGATATTGAGGTCGAAGAGGGACTGGCACGTATTGCTGCCAACAGTAATCAGGGAAGTCAATCGTTTTGGACATGGAAGGTCTGGATCTACACCGAAAAAGTTCGTCAGGTTACCTTCTCTCTTGAAAGAGAAGGAAATCGCATCGAAAAAATCGATGCTAACTACCACTTGATCAAGTGATTGAGAATACGCAACAGCTACTTTTTGACAGGATGGGACTAAGGAGATGAAACAAGAGCAATTAAGAGCTTGTCAACCTCTACAATTTGAACGTTTTGTTCATATCTTGAGAACAAGGCAACTCAATCATAGCCTATCTCTTTTCAGGTAATTTTGGAAGTTTAGAGATGGCTCTTTTTCTGTCTAAAAAGTCTCTTTTGTAGTGAGAAACTGGTATTTTTACCTTGTGAAAAATGTCGGAATTGTAAATTGATTGAGCAGGAAGAGTTTCCTGATGTGACCATAATTAAACCTCTGAATCAAGTCATTAAGACGGGAGCGTATTCGAGAATTAGTTGGTCAATTTTTCCCAGTCTGGTATTGAAAATCAACGTCAGGTCTTTTATTATCGAACAAGCAGAAAAAAATGCATGTGAAATGCTGCAAATTCACTCTTGAAAGGTTATTGAAGAACCACAGAGCGAAATCTATATTTTCTTTTTGACCGATGATGAGGAACAGATGTTACCAACGATTCGAAGTCGGACACAGATTTTTCCAATTTAGAAACAAGTCTCTACTTTAATGTCACAGCTTGAAGAGGCTGGTTTGGTATAAAGCAAGGTTATTGGCTCAGTTTAGTCAATCGCAGGCAGAGGCTGATAAAAAGCTAGTCCATCAAAGCAGGATTTTTGGACACTAGTAGATGAAAGTGAACGTCTCTTTTTCTTGGCTTTTAGCCCATAAAAAGAATCCTACTTGCAGGTTGCAGAAAATTAACGAGTTTGGCTGATGATAAAGAAAAAGCAAGATCAAGTGCTCAGAATTTTTAGAGGTAGTAGCTGGTCAGGAGGTTCTCAATGTTTCTGCGTGAACATCTTGCAAAAATCTCGTCCAAACTCGAAAAATGTGGCGGGCCAATGTTAGCTTTCAAAAACGCTTTTGGAATACCTCGTTTTTACAAAAATTTAAAGTAAAGATAGATTATAGAAAGGGCTGTAATGAATAAAAAAGAATTATTTGATGCTTTAGATGACTTTTCACAGCAATTGTTGGTAACCTTGGCAGACGTCGAAGCTATCAAGAAAAATCTCAAGAGTTTGGTAGAGGAAAATACAGCTCTTCGTTTAGAAAATGATAAACTGAGAGAGAACGTTTGGGAGGTTGAGGAGACTAGCTCCAGCTAAAACGAAACATGTAAGGGAAAATGTCCGTCGCATTTATGAGGATGGTTTTCATGTTTGCCGTGACTTTTATGGCCAACGTCGAGAGCAAGATGCAGAATGTATGTTCTGTGATGAACTGTTGTTTAGGGAGTAGTATGCAGATTCAAAAGAGT
>BNJU01004571.1_pt1 | contig 74999 bp, 81 predicted proteins | sample 8539281 | NCBI WGS metagenome assembly BNJU01 (sample SAMD00202456, study PRJDB9452) | human saliva metagenome | isolation source: human saliva | place: Japan
GTTATAATTTAGTTATTTTTTTATCGGTTATAACAATACCATAAAAATGATGGAGGTAAATCAAATGAGTATCCTATTAGAAACGAAAGGGCTAACAAAAAAATATAAATGGGATTGCACTAAATAATGTTTCAATTCAAGTGGAAAAAGGCACGGTATATGGTCTGTTAGGTCCTAACGGTGCGGGAAAATCAACATTATTGAAAATCATCACAAGAGCGATTCCAAAAAGCTCGGGTGAAGTGATGTTTGAAAATCATCTGTTAGATGCAGATGATGTAAAGAAAATTGGGGCGATTATTGAACATCCGGCTATTTATCCAAATTTAACGGCTTATGAAAATTTAGAGGTTATTACTACTTTACTAAATATTGATAGGAAGAAAATTGATGAAGTACTTATGATGGTTTCATTGACGAATACAGGAAAAAAATTAGCAAAAGAATTCTCCTTAGGTATGAAACAGAGACTCGGTATTGCGATGGCACTGATTAACAGCCCGTCATTATTAATTTTGGATGAACCAACAAATGGGTTGGATCCGTTGGGAATTCAAGAATTAAGAGAGTTGATAAAAACGCTTTCCGCTCATGGGATTACAATCATACTATCAAGTCACATTTTGAGTGAAGTGGGGCAGATTGCGGATAAAATTGGCATCATTAATAAGGGACATTTGAGTTATGAAGGGCAAAATACCAATCAATCTAAGCTGGAAGATTTATTTATGGAAATTATTAGAAAGGATGTGATGAATGATGATTAAGATGCTGAAAGTGGAATGGATTAAGGAAAAAAGAGCTGCCAATTCTACACTAAAATATATAGTACCTATTATTTTTGTGTTATTTAATCTTTTTATGGTCAGTATCATGGGGCAAAGTCCTGCGGGAAGAAGTTATTTAATGGCTACAGCATTTAATTGGTATCCTGTTATGATTTTACCTATTGTGTTAAGCCTGCTGGTAGTTAATATTGTTAGTAAAGAGAAAGAAGAGCACATTGCTTTGTGGCGAAGACTGAATATAAGCGTGGAAAAGATATTCATTGCCAAGAATGGAATGGTTGTTTTTGAATTATTTACTATTTTGATGTTGTCATCAATAGGAATTTATTTAGTGGGCAAATTTTTCTTACAAGAGGAGATTAGTCTTAGAATCATGATATTAGCTACTGGTTGTCTATTTATTGGAAGTTTGCCAGTAATTTCTTTATCTTTTTTTATTTATAAATTATTTAATAAAAAGTTTTTTTAGTGATTTTTAATTAATTTTGTCTTTACCTTTCCATCAGCAATGATTGCTGTAACCTCGTATTGGAAATTTTTCCCTTGGGATTATAATTTACGAATACTGAGTCCGATTATTGAAGTTCATCCTAATGGCACCTTTTTGGAAAAATCATCACCATTAATGGCAATGAACGCCGTGCATGTTGGATTAGTGTTGAGTATTATGGTGTATGTCATAATAACAGTTATAAATATAGGGATAGAAAGAGGAAAAAGTCATGTTTAATATTTTAAAGTCTTACTGGATGAGAACCAAAAGAACACCATCTAGAATGGTACTTATTTTGTGCCCGTTAATCTTTACTGGTCTTTTTATTGTATATCTTCTAAGTTCTGCTGGTTTAAAAGGAGTAGAGCTTGCCTCTTTTTTTGGAGCATATGCTGTTTTGGCAGGCTTTTCTGTTAGCTTTTTTTATTCCCATGTTATATGAAAAGCGATAAAAAAAGCTGGAGGATACGCCAATGATTTAAGAATAGGAATTTGTCGAAAAAAAATTATTTTTTTCTAGATTTTTTTATTTATTTTTTTATATTATTAATTGCTATTGAAGGGATAGCGACCTTACCATTTATGTTGTTTTTTTATACTTTTTATGGAATTAAGATTCAAATGTTAGATTTGACAGTTTATATGATGATTGGGTCTGTAGGTTTGATTAGTATGGTGCCAGTTTATCAATTTTTTTAAGTTTAAAATTTGATTATACAGGTTCTATTTTGTTAGGCGTTATTTTTACCTTGGCTGCCATTCTTTTAGGTACAACAGATTTAGGAAGTGGTATATGGTATTACTTTCCATTTGCTTATCCGCTAAGACTTCTATATGGATATACCCGTTGCACTTTTTAATGTGGACACTATTGTTTTCTATCTTTTTTTCTATCTGTTTTGATCTCATTTGTAAGTGTGGAAATATTTTCATTTTGGTATAATAGGTGGGACGGAATAAGTAAAATGGAGGAATAAAAGGTATGAATCTTCTCATAATAGATGATGACAAGGATTTGCTGAAATTATTAAAGTTAACATTTGAGAAAGAATATAATGTTGTTATTTGCGATTCGGCACTGAAAATTGAGCCGAGTGATTTATGCAAATATGACTTGATTATTCTTGATATCATGATGGAAGAAATGTCGGGTTTTGAATTTTTGACTAAATATAGAAATATAATAGACATTCCTATTATTTTACTTACAGCGAAAGATTTTGAAAAAGATAAAGTTGAAGGATTTGCACTCGGGGCAGATGATTATGTGACGAAACCATTTTTCTGTTGCTGAAATTAGGGCAAGGGTAGCTGCACATATTCGGAGAGAAAATAGAGAAAAACATTCAAAACTTATAGATTATCCGATATCTTGTGATTTGCTTTCGAAAAAAATTTATTTTTGATAATGTAGAGATAAGTTTTACAAATAGCGAATATGAAATTTGTGAGTTCTTATTAAAAAAATAAAAAAATCAAGTATTTTTCGAAAGAAAAAAATTTATACAGCAATTTATGGTTATGACAAGGAAGGCGATAGCGCTACAACGATTACCGAAAGAATCAAATTAATAAGAAGTAAATTTGAGCCATATTGTATAAATCCTATAAAAAAACAGTTTGGGGAGTTGGTTATCAGTGGGAAATAAAAAAAGTTTAAGATATTTAATCAGCAAAGTATGTAATTATGGAGTTAGTATATAGTTTTTTTATTGTTGTGTTATTTTTATGTAGGATTAAATGTATTATTAAATACCGGGGTAGTCTACCCTGCCAACTATGCGGACATTCAGTCGGAAAAAGTGGAAGCAGGTTTTCAAACAGAAGATTGGACACTAGCGGAAATACCATATTATTATGATTTTTTATACTTGAAAGATGGAAAAATAATAGAAAATACCATTGATAAAAAAATATGATGATTTAGTACAGCAGGCCATAAAAAACGGAAGGGCCATCAGTGGTGAAATTATAGGATCAAATATTTTTAAGGCTTATACTAGGGGAAATAGACAACTGGTAATAAGATACAGAGTTAATGTTATATTTGCCAATGAAAAGCTTTATAAAATCTTTGAAAATTTTGAGTGGGGGTATATTGTTTTCATACTAATGATTTGGTTTTTTGGATTTGCTTTGCTCCTCATTCGTTCATCAAATATATTAAAGAGGGAAATTTACAAAATTGCTATGGCGAATGATAACATCAGTCGGATGGATTTGGATTATGAGAGGGAGCATTCTAAATATAAAGAAATAGATGGAGTACTTCGTTCGATAGATGTACTGGCTGAAAATCTAAAAAAATCTCTTGGTGAGCAATGGGATATGCAAGTTAAGCAAAAAGAGTTGGTGGAACAACTTACCCACGATATAAGAACGCCAATAACACTGATTAAAGGCAATTTAGAATTATTAAAAGAAGAGCATAGGGATGTATCATCCGAAAGATTTGCAGATATTTCAAATGGTATTGATAGACTGGAAAAGTATATTGAAAAATTAAAAAAATTTTCTTATACGATGGAAGGGAAAAAAGATGTTGTAAGTAATGAAGTGATTTTATATTGGATTGAGGTAATGTCTAGTATATGTAGGTTAAATGGTCTGACTTTAGAAGTAATAAAAAGTGAATCTAGTAATATTAAGTTAGATAAAGAGGAAGTAGCTGTAGCACTACAAAATATAGTCACTAATGCTGTCGAGTATTCTAAAAAAAGGTTCTAAAAATAATGGTAGCGTTTAAAGATGAACCTAGTGAATTTATTTTTGACAGTTAGAGATGAAGGAATGGGTTTTGATAAAGACTTATTACCTTTACTTACAGAAAAAAATTTATTTCTGGCAAAAGTAAAAGATAAGTGCGATAAACATGGCTTAGGCTTATGGGGAGTGAAGAATATTGTTGTGGCAAATAATGGCAACTTGTATTTGAAAAATTATAGTGGAAGGACGGCAGGGGCTGAGGTTAAAATGGTCTTTAATAAAGAATAATTTAGGTCATATAAAACTTTAAATATTTTAGAAATAGAGTTTTTAATGGCAATGCATTGTTGATTTTTCTGAGCAAAAATATTTATAATTTATAATAAAAATATTATTATCCAAGGTTACTTAAATAACTGTTTATACAGTCTTCCATCATTTTGGTGGGAGGCTTTTGTATAAATAGTGATTGGTCAAAACGATGGATATGAGATTGAACTAGTAGGGGAAGTAGAGGGGAAAGTATGTATTTAGGTAACAGAAAATTTTTGAAGGATTCTTTAGAAGTAGCCAATCAATATCTTAGGGTTGCAGATAATGATGAGAAGTCTGCAAAAACTTTAGAGGATATTGGTTTATATAATCAAGCAGCGTATTTTTACATTCAAGCAATGGAAAAACAGATTAAGGCTAATATTGCACAGATTGTTGATGTGACAAATACTTACTATAAGGACTTATTAAGGAAAACAATTGGACATTCATTGGATAAGTCACTGGATATATTGGTACAGATATATGCTAAGGGCAATGAAGTGATTGAAGAACAACTTAGACAGCAATTACTTAACACGGTGCTTCAAGACATAAGATTTTCTGCACTACACAATAAGATTAGATATCCAGATTTTGATGGAAAAAAATATGTCATGATAGAGCTTGGCAAAGCAGATTGTGTAGAATTGGAAAAAATGCTTGATGGACTAAAGAAGTATTTGAAGGAAATGAAAAGCAGATTTTAAAGTTGAAGATGGAAAACTGACAGTTGCTAAAGTTGCTTTTGACTCAGATATAAATATGATGGCTATGGCAGGAAATTGTGATCAAGTAGCTCTTTGAGCGAGGAGGTATTGCTTTGGGATTCTGGATTTTTATGTTTATCATGGATTTGCTTTGCCCGCTAGTTATGATTGCATTTGGTAGGAGATTTATAAATAATCCGCCCAAGACTGTAAATTCTTTTTATGGATATAGGACTAAGCTGTCGATGAAAAATGAAACCACATGGAAGTATGCTCATAAAATTGCTGGCAAGATATGGCTCTACTGTGGATTAGTTCTTCTTCCATTATCTGTGGTTGCAATGCTCTTTTCTTATTGGAAAGGACATAGATACTGTTGGTACTGCAGGAGGGATTATCTCTTATATACAGATCATTGTCCTGTTTCTTACTATTCTATTGACAGAAATTGAATTACACAAGCATTTTGATAAAAATGGAAATTTACGCACAGAGGAAAAAAATAGTAGAGGGAAAAACGATGGCAGATAAAATTATGGTTAGTCAAGACGGAAGAAAGGCAATTCAAAAGTTAGCCGATTTGCGACAGTCACTAAAGACGGCAAAGATAATGGTGTGGCAGGGTAGATTTATGCAATTTTCAGAAAAGGGAATGGAATTTACTAACTGTGTAAGCAATGTAGCTTCAACTTGTCCAGAATTAGATCTTGTCCATTATCAAGAGATTTTAAAGGAAAATGGAATTGAATGGACACCGATTTCTCTTCACGAGGCTGATGTTTCTCAGCTTGATTTGCAATGTGTTATGGCTCTTATCTTAGGAGCTGTGCGCATAGAACGATTTTGTGAGGGAGTTCTTCAAGATTTTTGGGAGGAGGGAGATATTGACCTTTGGCTGGGAAGATTGCAAGACTTGCTTTCAAGATAAAAAATAATTTCAGGAGAATTTTTACTAGATGAGCATCATAAAACATACGATTCCTATACTAGAATACGATACTAATCCATATGCAGTAATTGATCCCACGCATGAAAAGTTAGACCTAGATTTACCTAAAAAATGTGTATTTGCCTTTTTGGGCGATTATATTGATCAGTTTGCAATTCATCATCATGCTGAAAAAGTGGCAGAATTTATTAGTGCGACCAAAAAATATCCTATTTATGTCCTAAATGATGAGGGAGAACCTATTGTGCTTTGCCAAGCTCCAGTGGGTGCTGCAGCAGCCACACAGATACTCGATTGGTTAATTGGATATGGGGTGAGAGAAATCATTTCGGCTGGTTCTTGTGGTTGTTTGGAGTCATTTGAAGAGAGTACATTTCTTGTTCCCTACAAAGCTTTGAGAGATGAGGGAACTTCCTATCACTATGTACAACCTTCTCGGTTTATTCAAATCAACGAAGTGGCAAAAAAAGCAATTGAAGAAACCATTGTAGAGCATGGAATGAAATATCAAGAGGTAATGACCTGGTCGACCGATGGCTTTTTTAGAGAGACAAAGGATAAGGTTGCTTACCGAAAGGAGCGAAGGTTGTTCTGTTGTCGAGATGGAATGTTCGGCTCTTGCAGCCTGTGCTTCCTTTCGCAAAGTGATATGGGGAATGATTTTATATACAGCAGATAGCCTTGTTGATGTGGAAAAGTATGATGAGAGAAATTGGGGAGGTAATGCCTATGAGTATGCATTGCTTCTGTGTTTGGATGCAGTGAAAAAAATCATTTAGAAAAAAAGTTTTCTTTCTCTGGCATAAAATGATGAAAAAACTAATGATTTTGTATCAAATGATACAGAAAAGCAGGTAAAATATTTGCTATACTATTCTCTGTGAAAGGGAGGTGTGGAGATGAAGGAGAAAGTTGGAGAGGTATTTTCAATTTCAAGGGATAATCAACCTGTTTTGGGCTGCACGATTTCAAAGGAAGTTTATTCAGCTAGAAACAGTATTATTTATTTTTCACTGGCAAAGGATACCGATATTAGTGCAGAAATTTTTCCCTATCACAAGTTGATTCTTGTTGCCGAGGGAAGCCTTGAGGTCTATGGAAGAGATGGCTGGACAAAGACCTTGGGGGTTGGCGAGGGAATTTTGACTTTTACTGATGTGCCAGTAGGTATGTGCACAAAAGAGGGGGCAGTTTACACGGAGATTTCCATTCAAAAGGAGGATAAGATGAATAGTGCAATTCAGGCAGGAGAGGTATTTCAATTAGCAAATTAGTTCCATATCAAGAGGGAAAGATTGTGAATATGGATATTGTTCACAATGAGAAGATGAAATTTGTGATTATGGCCTTTGATAAGGGAACAGGACTTTCAGAACATGCAGCACCAGGGGAAGCGATTGTATTTGCTTTAGATGGAGAAGGTGTGATTGTATATGAAGGCAAGGAGCATAAGATTGTGGCAGGAGAGAATTTCCATTTTGCCAAAGGGGGTCTTCATTCTGTAAAGGCGACAGAAAAGTTTAAGATGGCACTTCTGTTGACACTTGAATAGGTGATGGAAAGATTACTGAAGTTATGTTATAATGCTAATGTTAGATTTATTCTGTAAATAGAGGAGGAAAAATCATGAAGACATTAGTAGCTTATTTTAGTGTCAGTGGAAACACAAAAAAGATTGCACAGGAGTTAGCTCAGATCGAAGGTGCAGACCTGTATGAGATTGTCCCTGCAAAGGCCTATACTGCTGAGGATTTGGATTGGAAAAATAAGGAATCAAGAACGACCAAAGAGATGTCCGATCCAAATTGTCGCCCAGAGCTTGCAGGGGAGAAGTTAAATATGGATGAGTATGATACTATTTTCTTGGGATTTCCACTTTGGTGGGAGAGAGAGCCAAGTGTAGTTGATACTTTCCTTACATCCTATAACTTTGAAGGAAAAATTATTTTCCCATTCTGCACATCAGGCGGAAGTGCTATGAAGATGACTTGTGAGCGAATTAATAATTTACTTGAGCGCAAGGCTAAGGTTGCTGAGGGAAAGCGTCTTGGTGGAGATATTTCCAAGGAAGATTTAAAGCTTTGGAGTGATGGTGTTGAAGAATAGATAAAAAATTCTTGGGTGGAGATTTCTGCCCAAGATTTTTTGTTATTCAGTGTAGAATGAGAAATCTGGAGTAAAAGAAGATGCAATTTTATGTAAGAGTTTTAACGCAGGCAATGTTCATCTATCCGCTGATTGTGTTGATAGTGACCATTCCCTATGTTATTTATAATTATTTTAAGTATGGATCAGTATGGAGCATACGAATATTTGTGGTCTACTCATTTATTTTGTATATGCTCTGTGTGTATTGTTTGGTTATTTTACCTTTGCCCTCTGCACAGGAGGCCGCAAAACTACATGGGCATAAGAGAGAGCTAGAAGCATTGCAGTTTATCCCTAAAATTTTTCAACAAGTACATATCGAAAAGGATGATCCGAGAACATGGATCAATTTATTGAAGAGCCCTGCCTTTATGACCAATTTACTCAATGTTTTTATGACGATTCCGTTTGGAATGTATTTGCATTATTATTTTAAAAAAGGAGTGGTAAAGACAACCATTTATTCGTTCTTTCTTTCCCTCTTTTTCGAGTTGACACAGCTTTCGGGGCTATATTTTATCTATAAGGGAAGTTATCGACTCTTTGCGGTGGACGATTTGATCTTTAATACGATGGGGGGATTTTTGGGATTTTTCATCGTTTGGCCGTTTATGGTATTTTTGCCGAGCAGAGAAGAGATTGATGCGACAAGTTACGAGAGAGGAAAGAGTATTTCTTTGCCAAGAAGGTTGATTTCTTTGATGATTGACTTAGGTCTACTCGGTGTAGTTGTTTGGGCTTTGAGGCAATTTGGGATCTTCATAAGTAGAGTGGAATTTTATGGGATTGTGGTTCTTGCCTACTTTAGCATTTTGCCAATTTTTACTAGAGGAAGAACCATTGGAAAATTCTTGACCAAGACAAGAATTCGAGGAAAGAAAAAGGCGAGGGCTCTGCCTTGGTATTCCTATTTTTTGCGCTATGGAAGCTTGGAATTGATTGTATTTTGGATTCCCAATCTTCTTTTTTATGCTATGCTCTATTTGGCTGAGAGAGAAGGAGTACAAGATAGTGTGCAGTTTGTACTTCTTTGTCTATTGAGTGGCGTGTATATTCTTTATTTCTTTTTGGCGGCAATTAAGGTCTTGATGAAAAAGAGATTATTTTATGAACGCTGGTCAAAGACAAAGATTGTCAGCACTGTGGAGTGGGATGAAGAAGATGAAGAGGAATAGCTACCATAACAGAAAGTTGCTTGAAATCTAAGCATCTTCTTAGTAAAATAGGGAGACAACAATAAAAATTTCTAAAAAGAGGAAATACTATGAGTGGAAAATCAATATTTGACAAGGTCTGGGATAGACATGTCATTACAGGAAAAGAGGGAGAACCTCAGCTTTTGTATGTAGACCAGCACTATATTCATGAAGTAACTAGCCCACAGGCTTTTGAGGGACTCAGAGAGAAAAATCGAAAGTTGAGAAGACCAGAGTTAACTTTTGCTACCTTCGATCACAATATTCCAACAGTGGATATTTTTAAGATTGATGATGAAATTTCCAAGTTACAGCTCGATACATTGGCAAAAAATGTCAAAGAATTTGGTGTACCTTGTGCAGAGCATGGCTCAGAAAAACAAGGTATTGTTCATATGATTGGCTCAGAGACAGGAAGAACACAACCGGGAAAGGTCATTGTCTGTGGGGATAGTCATACGGCAACCCATGGTGCATTTGGTGCAATTGCCTTTGGTATTGGTACGACGGAGGTTGAGCATGTCTTTGCGACTCAGTGCATTTGGCAGGTGAAGCCAAAGAAGTTGTTGGTGAAGTTTACGGGTAAGCCACAACCTGGCATTGGTGCAAAGGACTATATTCTGGCTCTAATTGCAAAGTATGGCGTTTCTTCAGGTTCAGGATATACAGCTGAATATACAGGAGAGGCAATTGAGGCCTTAAATATGGAGCAGAGAATGACCATCAGTAATATGTCCATTGAGTTTGGGGCAAAGGTGGGAATGATCAATCCGGATCAGACGACATTTGATTATTTGAGGGGAAGAGAGTGTGCACCAAAAGACTTTGATGCGGCTGTAGAAGATTGGAAGACTTTGGTTTCTGATCCAGATGCAAAGTATGATAAGGTGATGGAAATTGATGTGTCAGAGCTTGCACCGATGGTGACATGGGGAACGAATCCAGGTATGGGGGTAGCTTTTGGCGAGAAATTCCCAGAAATTCGCGATGTCAATGATGAGCGTGCCTATGACTATATGGGAGAAAAGCCAGGACAGACGATCGACCAGATTGATATTGGCTATGTATTTATTGGCTCTTGCACCAATGGTCGTCTCTGTGATCTTGAAGAGGCAGCAAAGTATGTTAAGGGAAAGCATATTGCATCGACACTGACAGCGATTGTTGTTCCAGGTTCAAGACCAGTAAAGCGTGCTGCAGAAGAGTTAGGACTTGATAAAATCTTTATCGATGCTGGCTTTGAGTGGAGAGAGCCAGGTTGTTCGATGTGTCTTGGTATGAATCCAGACCGTGTAGCTCCAGGTGTACATTGTGCATCTACTTCAAACCGAAACTTTGAAGGACGACAGGGCGCAGGGGCAAGAACACACCTTTGTTCTCCAGCTATGGCAGCAGCGGCGGCTATTTATGGCCATTTTGTAGATGTAAGAAAATTACCAGAATCTTTAGTGTAAGAAGGGGGCAGTCTGATGGAAGAATTTAAGATTTATACTGGAACGACAGTTCCTTTGATGAACAATAATATTGATACCGATCAGTTGATGCCAAAGCAATTTTTAAAGAGCATTGAGAAAAAGGGATATGCGAAATATTTGATGTATGATTGGAGATATTTGGATGATAAGATGACAGAGAATCCAGAGTTTGTCTTCAACAAACCAGAGTACAAAAAGGCGACCATTTTGATTTCAGGTGACAACTTTGGCTCGGGATCTTCAAGAGAGCATGCGGCCTGGGGACTGGTCGATTATGGATTTCGTGTGGTGATTGCTGGATCATTTAGTGATATCCACTACAATAATGAGTTAAACAATGGGCTTTTGCCAATTGTACAACCGCTGGAAGTGAGAAAAAAATTGGCTAGCTTAAAGCCAAGTGATGAGGTGACGATTGACCTTCCAAATCAAAAGATTATTTCTCCAGTTGGAGAGTTCTCATTTGATATTGATAAACAATGGAAGTATAAGCTGGTGAATGGACTGGATGATATTTCCATTACTTTGGAGCACGATGGAGAAATCACAAAATATGAAGAGCATCGTCCGTCCTATTGGCAATCATAAAGAATATCGTTTGGAGAGTCGCAGGGAAATTTTCTTGTGGCTCTCTTTTTGCAAAGTAAACAAAAGAGGATAGATAAATGAAGGTAAGTATTATTGTTCCTGTGTACAATGCACAGGAATCATTGAGACGTTGTATTGATAGCGTACTTGGACAGGAATTTCAAGATTTTGAATTGTTGCTGATGGACGATGGCAGTCAGGATGAAAGTGGAGTGATTATTGATGAATATGCAAAAAAAGATTCCAGAGTGTGTGCCGTACACAAGAAAAATTCTGGTGTTTCGGATACCAGAAATCAAGCATTGGATAGAGCAAAAGGTGAGTATATTCAATTTTTGGATGCCGATGACTGGATTAGTTCCGATGCAACAAAGTTATTTGTGCGAAAGGCTGAAGAGACCAATGCTGATATGGTGATTTCTGATTTTTATCGTGTGGTGGGAAAGCATATTTCGGTCAAGGGCGATATTGATACAGAGGATGTGATGACTAGACAAGAATATGGCGATCGCATGATGGAGAATCCAGCAGATTACTACTATGGTGTCATTTGGAACAAATTGTTTCGAAGAGAAATTTTAGAAAAGCATCATTTGAGAATGGATCGAGACATCAGTTTTTGTGAGGATTTTATCTTTGCAATGGATTATATTTTACATTGTGAGCGAATTGTGGCACTCAATGCTCCAACCTACTACTATGTAAAGACAGAAGGCTCATTGGTTGCGAAAAATATGAATTTAAAAAAGATTGCAGCGATGAAGTGGAGTGTCATGCAATACTACGATGATTTTTACCAAAAGTTGCATACAGAAGAAGAATACAAAAGCCGAAAATTGGAGATTTTGTCTTTTTTAATTGGATTTTCAAAGGATGATGCCAGTATTCCTGGCATTCCAGGCACAAAGCGACTGGGAGAGGAACTTCCAGCGGTCTATCTCTTTGATCGTCTTCCAGACAATATTTTTGTCAATCATTACTATAAAAGCAAATTGATCTCTCGCTATTTGACGGCGATCGGTCTTCGCTACAATTTGAAGATGGAAGATGTTGCTGTGTTGATGGTCTTACATTTTGTAAAGACTGGTGCAACTATCAAGGAGATTGCGAATTATTTGGATAGATCTCAGGCAATGATTCTGGCTACGGTACAGAAATTGATCTGGAAAAAGATGGTGCAGATTCAAAAGGTGGAGATTACCAATAGTGTTTATACATTGGATGCAGAGGCAATGAAGATTGGGAGGGACATTGAACAGGCTATAGCAGATTTTCATGCGGTGTGCTATCAGGGAATGAGTAAAGAAGATAGAATAAAGTATCAGCAATTGGAAGAATGTGCAGAAAAAAATATTCAGCGTATTCTCAGTGATCCAAATCGAGGAATGACGAGTGAGCAAACAGAGTAAATTATGGATGGAGCAGATGACTTTGCCGGAAAAGGCGGCCATCTTATCAGGGAAAAATGTCTGGGAGACCAGGGAGATCAAGCGATTAGGAATTCCGTCCATAACCCTTTCTGACGGTCCTCATGGCATTCGAAAGCAGAATACAGCGGGAGACCATTTGGGAATGCAAGAATCGATGAAGGCCACTTGTTTTCCGACGGCGGCAACGATGGCGAACAGTTGGGATGAGCAATTGGCCGAGGAAGTTGGAGAGGCACTTGGGCAGGAGGCAAGGCATCAGGGAGTAGACATTTTGCTTGGTCCTGGAATGAATATCAAGAGAAATCCACTATGCGGTCGCAATTTTGAATATTTTTCAGAAGATCCCTATTTGACGGGAAAAATGGCGGGAGGATATATTCGTGGAATACAGTCGATGGGCATCTATGCTTGCCCAAAGCATTTTGCAGTCAATAGTCAAGAAGATGACCGAATGTCAATGGATGCCATTGTTGATGAGCGTGCACTTCGGGAGATTTATCTGAGTGCTTTTGAAATGGCCATTTGCGATGCAAAAGCGAAAGCTTTGATGACCAGTTACAATAAGGTCAATGGAATTTATTCTAATGAAAATCCCTATCTTTTAAAGAAAGTTTTGCGGAGAGAGTGGAATTTTAAGGGAATGGTTGTCACAGATTGGGGTGGAAGTTGCGACCATGTCAAAGGGGTAAAGATGCGTTCTAATCTGGAAATGCCTGCTGCAGGCTTAGCTTCGGCAAGAGAATTGTTGGAGGCATTAAAAGACCATAGACTTTCGAGACGGGAACTAGATATTGCTGTCTTGGATTTACTGAATGCCATTGATGAATTGAGCCAGAAAAAGCCAATGGATGTTGATATAAAGGCACATCACTGTTTGGCCAGAAGGGCAGCGGCACAAAGTGCAGTGCTGCTAAAAAATGAGGGCAAAGTTTTGCCACTAAAAAAAGGTCAGTCGGTTGCCCTCATTGGAGATTTTGCCTTTTCTCCTCGGTATCAAGGGGCGGGATCTTCACTTGTTCGGCCGACAAAGTTAGAAAATAGTGTGGACTGTGCCAAGCACTTTGGACTTAATGTGGTTGGCGTTGCGTCGGGATATGAGAGAAATGGACTGCCCAATGTAAAAAAAATGTTTGATGCAATGTGGTTAGCTAAACGAGCGGATGTGATCATCTATTATATGGGACTTACAGAGAGCAGTGAGACGGAGGGACTAGACCGAAAGCATATGAAAATTCCCAAGAAAATCAATTGGATGTGTTGGCTGCATTACAGAAGATGAATCAAAATATTGTGGTGGTACTCAGTGGTGGTTCAGTGGTAGAAATGGATTGGCAAAAGCACTGTAGGGCGATCGTTCATGGCTATTTATCAGGTCAGGCAGGGGCATCAGCGATGATGGAGGTGTTGACAGGAAGAGTCAATCCATCGGGGCATTTGGCGGAGAGTTATCCAATGAAATACGAAGATGTTTCCATTTTTGATAGAGAAAGCCATAAAAATGTACAGTATAGAGAGAGCATCTATGTTGGCTATCGCTACTACGAAAAGAGAAATATCCAGCTATCTTTTCCATTTGGATTTGGACTTTCTTACACCGATTTTTTGTATAGAAATTTGCAGGTTGATGATAAGGGCATTCATTTTTTCATAAAAAATGTGGGAAAATTTGATGGGGCAACGGTGGCCCAGATGTATATTGGCCTTGCAAAGAGCAAGGTTTTTCGAGCAAAGAAGGAGCTAAAGGGATTTACCAAGGTTTTTTTAAAGCGGGGAGAAGAAAAGCAAGTGGATATTTGCTTTGATCAGTATAGCTTTCGATTTTGGAATGAAAAAATAAAAAAATGGGATGTAGAGCCTGGGGAATATGAGATTTTTGTCGGCGAAAGCTGTGAAGATATTTGGTTGAAAGGAAAGATCATAAAGAAAAATGTGCATTGGCAGGGAAAGAGTCAAGAGGAAATATTGCCACATTACTACAGTGGAAATATCCCAAAGGTGACAAAAAAAGAATTCTCAAAATTACTCCATCGAGTGTCTAAAAAGGAACAGTGGAATGCAGATTTGAGTGTAGATGATACGGTGGGGCAACTTTATTATGCAAAGAGCAAACTTGCCAGGGGAATTTATCGCTATTTGGTAAGAAAGAAAAATCGCAGGCAGATGATGGGAAGCTTGGATTTAAATTTGTTGTTTGTATATCATATGCCATTTCGAAGCTTAGCAAAGATGAGTGGAGGGCGAATGAGTATGGAAATGGTTTGTGCCCTACTTCAGATGGTCAATGGACATTTATTTGTGGGTTTATGGGAATTTTTGGTTGCTACACTGAATAATCGCATACAAAATCAGAGATATCAAAGATATCTGGACAAAAAATAAAAAAATATCCTAGCCAAGACGCAGAGTGATGCACTGGCTAGGATATTTTTTAGTTATCTGATTTTTTCATTGCGATCTGACATGGTGTAATTGGCAATTCTCTGTGCCATACACCTGTTGCACGGTAAATGGCGTGAGCAATGGCAGGACCGGGCGTATTGATGACAATTTCACCAATGGATTTTGCTCCAAAAGGTCCTGTTGGCTCAAAGGTGTGCTCGAATTCAACTTGAATGCGTCCGACATCAAGTCGAGTTGGAATCTTATATTGCATAAAGGAGTTCTCAATGAGAGCACCCGTCTTTGTGTAGTTGAGGTTTTCAGTTAAGGTATGCCCTATAGCCTGTGCAATACCACCCTCTGCCTGCACTCTGGCAATGGCTGGATTGAGTAGTGTGCCACTGTCAACAACCGCCTTTGTGTCGAGAAGTTTGACCTCTCCTGTGAGACGATCGAGCTCAATTTCCACCATAGTGACCATAAATGGAGGTGGGGATACAGGCGAGTAATGGGTCTCTGTCACATCGAGGGAAATATTATTTCCACATTGAGACTTGGTGGCAATATTTTGAATGCTCAGGGTTTCTCCTGTGCTGATGCGAGAAACCTGACTTCCTTCAAAGCGAACATCACTTTCTGCACAGTCAAACATCGTTGCGGCAAGTTTACAGATATTTTCGACCAGCTTTCGACCAGCTTTCTCTACAGCCTTACCTGTAATATAGGCAGTTGAAGAGGCGTAAGATCCAGAGTCATATGGAGAAATATCGGTATCTGCACCGAATACAGCAATATCTTCCATAGAACACTGCAACACTTCTGCAGCAATTTGAGCCAAAGTGGTATCACAGCCAGTACCCATGTCCGCAGCACCAATGATGAGATTATAAGTTCCATCATCGCCAAGGCGAAGAGTTGCTGATCCCACATCGACATTGGATACACCTGATCCTTGCATCGACATCGCAACGCCTGCACATCGTACCTTTTCCATTGCCCATATCACGGACAGGGTATTTCGCATTCCAGTCAAAGATTTTTCTACAGGTATCCATACAGCGATCAAGGGCACAAGAATTGGCAATTTCATTGTAATAGGCAGGCATTTGCATTCCCTGCTTGACCATATTGATATCGCGAAGAAGTGTTGGATCCATTCCCAATTTCTCAGCAAGCTCATTGACAGCACTTTCTACCGCAAAAGTTCCCTGAGTTGCTCCATAACCTCTATAGGCACCAGAGGCCTGACGGTTGGTGTAGACAACATCATAGGCAAAGCGATAGGCTTCTAAGGATCCGCTGTAGAGAGGGATGGACTTGTGCCCAGAAAGACCAACCGTTGTTGGTCCATGCTCGGAGTAGGCACCAGAATTGGACAAAGTGTAGATGTCAAGTGCACGAATTTTTCCCTCTTTACTTGCTCCAAGGCGAACATGAACTTCCATTTCGTGGCGAGGAGAACCAGCAATTAAAGAATCTTCTCTTGTATAAATAATTTGTGCTGGTCGTCCAGTTTTCATTGTGACAAAAGCAGGATATACTTCGCTCACAGAGCTTTGCTTTGCACCAAATCCACCGCCGATACGAGGCTTTTCTACACGAATTTTACTCTTTGGAATGCCAAGGGCATTAGAAAGAATTCGGCGCACATGGAATACAATTTGAGTGGAAGAGATAACATGAAGCCTTCCAAAGCGGTCAAGTTTGGTGTAGGTGCGAAATGTCTCCATCATTGTTTGGTTATAGGCCTTAGTGTGATAGGTATGGTCAATGACAATATCAGAATCGGCGAGAATCTTTTCGATATCGCCATTTACATCACTTCCTGTGGCCACAAGATTTCTTTTATTGTCGGCACCAACGGGGCAGAGTGCCTTCCAATTTTTCTTCTGGGTGAACGAGAATTGGATTGTCCTTTGCAGTGTGAAAGTCAAGAATTGCTTCTAAAACTTCGTATTGTACTTTGATTAATTTGAGGGCACGGTCTGCTGCTTTTTTTCATTTTCAGCAGACACGATGGCAAACGACATCACCAACAAAGCGAAGGTGGCGATCAATAATTAATCGGTCATAGGCAGATGGCTCGGGATAAGTTTGACCAGCATTGGTGTAGCGCAAATTTGGTACATCCTGCCAGGTGTAAATATCTACTACCCCTTCCACATTTTTTTGCCCTAGAGGTATCAATTTCCTTGACCATTGCATGGGCATGTGGACTTCGAAGAAGTTTTACAATCAAGGCATCCTTTGGGACAATATCGTCCATAAACAACGGCTTTCCAAGTAAAAAGTTGCATGGAGTCTGTCTTTCGAATAGATTGATTGACATGAGTAAATTGCTGCATATTACACCTCAGCTTTCTTCTTGGTATTTAAGTAGTTTCGAATGCCTCTTAATTGTCCCTCGTATCCTGAACAGCGACAGAGATTGCCAGCTAAGAAGTCCTTAATTTCATCATCACTTGGGTCAGGATTTTCTCGAAGGAGGGCAATTGTATTCATAACAAATCCAGGATTGCAAAAACCACATTGTTCTGCGGCCTGATCAGCAATAAATCCGATAAATTCATTTGCTTCATCTTGGAGTCCCTCAAGAGTTTGTACATTGTGATTGGCTGCACGAGCAGCAAGTATAGAGCAAGAAAGAACAGGCACATTGTCCATTAAAACAGTGCATAACCCACAGTTGGCGGTTTCACATCCTCGCTTTACACTGAAACAGCCATGTTTGCGGACAAAATCGATGAGTAAAAGATCGGCATCGATCTGGTCAGTAATAGTTTTGCTATTTAAAGTCATTGTAATTTCCATTTAATTTTCATTTCCTCTCAATTCCATTGTGCAACGAGTCGTCAGCACCTCAGCTAGTTGTCTGCGATATTCACTTGTTCCGCGGACATTACTCTGTGTAGTGACCTGCTCGGCAACATATTTGCCAAAGGATTTGGCACTTTCTTCAGTGATTCCATTGTCAAGAAGATGATTTTCATCAAAGAAAACCATTGCTTTTCCGGGGCGTGCACCGATGACCGCTCGCACTTTTTTATCAATGTAGGAAACTGCACAATTGAGCACAGGAAAATCGGTACGCTGAATGCGAACGGCTTGATAGGCAATCGCACAATTTGATTTTTTGACCATGATGCGAACAAGAATATCATTGTCAAAGGGAAGATTTACAAATTGAGAAAGAGGGATTCTTCCAGCCTTGTAAAGTTCTACCTCGGCATCAAGTGCTAAAAATAAGGTTAATACATCGGAAAAGCCGAAGCGAGCCCATAGACTTGCACCAATGTTTGCCAGATTTCTAAATTGCACACCAACAATATCTTTGACTGCTTTTTGAGCAGCATTTTGACAAAAGGCATTGAAGGCTTTGTGTTGTTCAAGCTGTCGAAGAGTGGTCATTGTTCCGAATATGAATTCTTCACTTGTTTCTTCAATCGTGTTGAGATTGAGGTCACATAAATCGATGGCGGTTTGAAGATGACCACCTTGCATTTTCAACCAGAGCATGCCACCAATAATCTTGTTCGCTTTTTTTTGATTTAGAGTATAGGCTTCTTCCAGACTCTGTACACGAACATAGTTTTTAATCGTTTTCAAAAAAATTCCTCCTTGTTTACAAGTACAAATATCTGTCTCTATTATAGCAATAGAAAGTGCATCTGCATAGAGAGATATGTTTCGTATAAAAATGTCAAGTTGCATAACTGTTTAGAATGTGCTATCGTGAAAACACTAGATTATGTCCAGGGGGCAGAAAAATGAATATACAAAAATCAGAATTGGATGCTGTAGTAGAGGCAGGAAGAATTTTGGTGACGAGTGGTGCAGAAGTGTATCGTGTAGAAGAGACCATGAAACATATGGCGGAAGTCTTTGGAATTACAAATTTTGAATCCTATGTTGTCAATGGCGCAGTGATTGTATCAGGTTGTACTCGAAGGGGAAAAGCAGAGGCTAGAGTGGCCAATGTCATTGCAATCTCGGTCAATTTGGGGAAATTAGAGGCGGTCAACGCACTTTCTAGAAGTTTAAAAGTGGGAATAAGAGTCAATTCGCAGTATGTCCAGATGCGATTAAAAATGATTGAAGAGATGAAGGGGTATTCATATATTTGGGTGTTGATCGCCTATTTTATTGGTGCATTGGGATTTTCTTTGGCATTGGGAAGCTCTTGGATGGATTCCATAGTTTCTGGTGTTGCAGGAATGAGCCTTGGTCTTGTGATGGTTCCGATGCAAAAGTTTGTTAAGGCACAATTTTTACAAACCATTGTCGGAAGTGCGGTGGTTACTTTTGTTGCCTGTGTTCTTCATTGGATGGGACTTGGAGAGCATATTGGATTGATGATTTTGGGTGCGTTGATGGTGATGGTTCCAGGGGCAGCCTTTGTCAATTCTGTTCGAGAGTTTTCACAAAATAATTATTCTACGGGGTTGACACTATTGATGTCAGCATTGCTCACAGGAATTTCCATTTCGGTTGGTGTGGCAATGGTCATTGCTCTTTTGCCTTTTGCCAATCAGATGTCAGAAGTGTTTTCTGGAGATATTCAAGGGATATCGGGGTGGGTTGTGCGAGTAGTGAGTGCAGGTGTTGGCACAGTGGCTTTTGCACTACTCTATGGAACACCGAAGCGTTACTTTTTGGGATTTATTTTGGGTGAGTGCGATGTCTTGGCTTTTATATTTAGTTTTTAATCTTTATCTTAAGCAAGAAGTTCTTTCCACTCTCCTTCCGGGGATTATTGTGGTTCTGTGTTCGAGAGCACTTTCAGTACGAAGAAGATGTCCAATGACCATATTTTTGGCAACGAGTATCTTCCCATTGGTGCCAGGACTTAGCTTTTATCGTGCGGTATATTTTTTGATTGTGGGGCATGAGATGTTGGCCTTGCAATATATGCACAGTTGTGCAACATCCGCGTTTACCATTATTATGGCCATCAGTGTGGTGCAACAAATGCCCATCAAATGGTTTCAATTTATGAAGAAAGGAAAAAAATGAGACGAAGAGTACAGTATTACGAGACAGATCGCATGGGAATTACGCATCACTCCAATTATATTCGTTGGTTTGAGGAGGCGAGAATTGATTTTTTGAGAGAAATGGGGTGGGGGTATGATAAGCTCGAGGAGATGGGCATTATGATTCCTGTGACTTTGGTGGAATGTAAGTACAAGAAGTCGACAACCTTTGCGGATGAAGTAGAAATTACAGTAGAAATTGAAAAATTTCAAGGTGTTCGCCTCTGTCTAAATTATCAAATTAAGAATGACAAAGAGGAAGTGGTGTGCACAGGAAGATCGGAACATTGCTTTTTAAATCCACAGGGAAAGGTGTTGAGGTTGGAAAGAGAATATCCGAAGTTTTATCAAGATTTAAAGAAACTAGAGAAAAAGGAATAAAAATTGGGGCTGCAAAAATGCAGCCCTAATTTTATTTTGGATATTTTCACTTAGGCAGTAATAATGGTTCCCGCTTTATTTTCAAGTGCAGCAAGGCTTTGCTCTCTTGAGGTGATAATCGCCCTTTTTCCCTCACCAGAAGAAACGAATTGAATGGCAGCTTCCACCTTAGGCAACATGCTCGAAGCCTCAAACTCTCCATTGGCAATGTATTGTCTTGCCTGTGCAACGGTCATGGAAGAAATGGATGTCTGGTTGTCCTTACCAAAATTTGTAAATACATGGTCTACAGAGGTCAAAATCATTAAGGTGTCAGCATCAAGATTTGTGGCGAGGAGGCCACTTGCCAAGTCTTTTTCAATAATCGCACCTGCACCAATGAGATTTTCATTTTGCTGAATGACAGGAATGCCACCGCCACCACAGCAAATCACTGCTTGGTCAGCGTTGATAAGAGCCTTGATGGCGTCAATTTCTATAATAGAGATTGGTTTAGGTGAAGCTACTACTCTCTGGAATCCCTTTCCAGCAATTTCAGTGGTATAATTTCCCTTGTCTTCCTCTTCAATGGCTTCCTCAGCACTGAGATAGCGTCCTACTTTTTTGGTTGGGGCATTGAAGGCCTCGTCAAATGGATCTACGGTGACCTGAGTGAGGATGGTGCTCACAGGTGTGGAAGAACCCTTGCGAAGGAGAGCGGTACGAAGTGCATTTTGTAAGTCATAGCCAATATAACCTTGGCTCATTGCAGAGCAGACGCTCATTGGAGCATTGGTATAACCCTCATGATTTTTGGCAAATTCATTCATTGCTGTATTGATCATCCCTACCTGTGGAGCATTGGAGTGAACAATGGCGGTTTGCCAACCTGCTTGAATGTAATCGGCAATAAATTCAGCCGTCTTTGCAATCGCCTTTTTTTGCTCTGGAAAATTTATTCCTAAATCCTTGTGTCCAAGGGAAATAACTAATCTTTTCTTTCCCATTGTAGTACCTCCATATTCTTAATATTTATATGCAATTTATTATAACTTTTTTGAAGTGGAAAAAGCAATAAAAATCATTTATAATTGTAGGATAGAAAAAAATGAGAGGGGAAAAAATGAAAATATTAAGTATTGCTGTTCCCTGCTACAATTCGGCAGCATATATGAGAAAATGTATTGAGTCATTGCTTGTGGGCGGTGAAGATGTAGAAATTTTGATTGTTGATGATGGTTCGACTAAGGACAACACAGCAGAGATTACAGATGAATATGAGAAGAAGTATCCAGGAATTTGCAGAGCAATTCATAAGGAAAATGGCGGACATGGCGATGCCGTGATGCTTGGTCTAGCACAGGCAACGGGGAAATTTTTTAAAGTTGTTGATTCTGATGATTGGGTAGACAAAAAGTCTTATCAAAAGATTTTGAAAAAATTAAAGGAATTAGAAGAGAAAAACGAAAGACTAGATCTTTTGATTAGCAATTTTGTCTATGACAAGGAGGGAGCAGTAAGGAAGCGAGTAATGAACTACAGAAAAGTACTCAAAGAAAATAGACTACTTTCTTGGGAGGACATTGGAAGATTTTGGCCAGGTCAGTATATTTTGATGCATTCTGTCATTTATCGAAGAGAATTACTTCTGGAGTGTAACTTGCATTTGCCAAAGCATACCTTCTATGTCGATAATATTTTTGTATATCAGCCACTGCCCTATGTAAAGAAATTGTACTATATGGATGTAAACTTTTATCGCTACTATATTGGACGAGAGGACCAGTCAGTCAATGAACAGGTGATGATTAGTCGCATTGACCAGCAGCTTCGTGTCACAAAGATGATGATTGACTTTTATGATCCTTACCAATTAAAGAGCAAGAAGTTGAGAAGATATATGATTTTGTACTTAGAGATTATGATGACGATTTGCTCTATTCTTGCGATTCAGTCAAAGCTTCCAGAGAATATGGAAAAGAAGAAAGAAATTTGGCAGTATTTAAGAGAAACAAATCCAAAACTCTACAAAAGACTGCGCTATGGATTGCTTGGGCAAGTTATGAATTTGCCAGGAAAGTTTGGAAGAAGGATTGCCGTCTTGGGCTATCAGATTTCACAAAGAGCATATGGATTTAATTAGAAACGAAAAGGGCCTTTGCGTGTGCAAAAGCCCTTTCCTTAGCCAATAATTTGTGAAGTTTCTTTTTCTGTTTGTTCCTGATACGCTGGTGCATGACTATAAATCAATGCATAGGCAAAGTAGCAAAGGATGGTCGCACCAGTGACATCAATAATGGAGTGTTGCTTTAAAAATACAGTGGACATGCAAATGGAAATGGCAATCACAGCCGATAGTACTTTTAATTTTGGATGATGTGCAAAGTGCTTACTCTTTACTATGGCCAGATGTGTTCCCAAGGAGTTATAGACATGAATGCTTGGAAAGACATTGGTCGGGGTGTCGCTGGCATAAATGAGAGACACTAGCTTTGTTGCCCAATTTTTATTGGCATCCAGCACAGGACGAAAGTCTGTGCCATTTGGATAAATTTGGCAGATAAAAAGTGATATACTCATTCCTGCGGCCAAAAACAGGATGTATCGATAAAATTCGGCCTTGTCTTTAAAAAAGAAGAAAAACACAAGACCCGCAACATATAAAAACCAAATGTAATATGGGATGATAAAATATTCATTAAATGGGATATAGTCGTCAAGGGCACTGTGCATAATATGATAGGCACTCTTTGCAGTGATTGTTCTTTCTAAGTAGATGTACCAGGAAAGATAGAGTGCAAAATAGGAAAATGCCCAGGCATGACGATATTTCTTTAGTGTAGCAAAAAAACTGTTTTTCATACGCATCCTCTTTCTTTTTTGTTGACCTCTTAACTAAGCTATTATAATCCCTGAATGTGGTATGTGCAAGAACTATATTTTTGGAAAAATAGAGAATATAATAATAAAAATAAAATTGTAAAAAAGGAGAGAAAAAATGACAATTAGTGAAGTCATTGTAAAAATGATTGATTTTAGTGAAGGAAATGAGCATGACATTGCTCATTTTTTGCGGGTATGGGGATATGCAAAGATCATTGGAGAGTGCAGTGGATTGGATGAGAAGGAAGAAAGAATTGTGGAATTATCAGCCATTGTACATGATATCGCCTGTCCGAAACTTCGACCAATTTATGGATGCGCACCAGGAGATAAACAGGAAGAAATGGGAAAGGAGATGGTAAAGGAATTTTTTGCTGATACAGATGTGAGCGAGGAAGAAATCATGCGAGTGGCCGAACTGGTTGGCCTTCATCACACCTATCATCCTATTAGTTTGGCTCATCAGGTATTACTTGAGGCTGACTTTTTAGCCAATGCGGGAGAAGATGAAAAGTACACAAAAATGGCAAAGAAGATGAGAGAAAATGTATTTCAAACAAAGACAGGGATTCATCTTTTAGAAAGTATGTTTTTAGAGGCGAGATAAATGGACAAACAGGAACAATTATTGACTTCTGGCAGTGTGCAAAGACGCATCATTGAATTTGCCATTCCTTTATTTTTGGGGAATTTATTTCAACAATTGTACAATGCGGCAGATTCTTTGATTGTGGGAAGATATTTGGGCAGCAACGCCCTTGCAGCGGTGAGCACTTCTGGAAATTTAATTTTTTTAATCGTTGGATTCTTTAGTGGCATCGCCTCGGGAGCAGGTGTCATTATTGGTCGCTATTTGGGGGCAAAGGATGCTAAGGGAGTAGAGGTGGCTGTACACACAACGGTAGTTATTGGTATGATTGGCAGTATTTTGATGACTTTTATCGGAACGATATTTGCAAAGCCTGTATTGCAATTGATGGGTACACCAGAAGAAGTGCTTGGCGATTCGGTTACTTATTTTCAAATTTATTTTTTGGCATCTGTGGGCTTTGTCATGTATAATATTTTTGTGGGTATTTTACAGGCAGCAGGAGATAGTCGGCATCCGCTGTACTATTTGATGATCTCTTCCATCATTAATGTGGTTCTTGATCTTGCTTTTATTCGAGGAATGCACAAGGGTGTCGGAGCTGCTGCATTGGCCACGGGAATCTCCCAGCTTGTCTCTGCATTTTTGTGTATGGTTCAACTGTTGAGAGTAAAGGCAGATTATCGCTTGGTGCTAGGGAAAATTCGGTTGAACCTTTCGATGGCAAGGAGAATTATCGATCAAGGTTTGCCAGCAGGAATTCAAATTCAGTGATGTCCTTTTCCAATGTGGTCATTCAATCCTATATCAATGCCTATGGTGCAATGGCAATGGCTGGAATTGGAGCTTATGTCAAGATTGAAGGATTTTTGTTTATTCCTGTGACTAGTTTTGCACTGGCATTGACAACATTTGTCAGCCAAAATATGGGAGCAAGGCAGGAAGAAAGGATTAAAAGAGGTGTGCGATTTGGCATTGGAATCATTTTAGTGTCGGCTCAAGTGCTGGGCATTTTGATGCTTATTTTTGCAAAGCCACTGCTTGGTCTGTTTGATCATACGCCTCAAGTCATTCAATTTGGCTATGATCGCTGCAAATTTGTGGTGATGTTTTTCTTTTTGTGTGCATTTACTCATGCCATGGGAGCGGTACTTCGTGGCATTGGGAAACCAGCTGTGCCGATGATTGTCTTTTTAGTCTGTTGGTGTATTGTAAGGATTATTTTCTTATCCGTGACCGAAATTTTTGTACACAGCATTGTGACGACATATTTAGTCTATCCGATTACATGGACTTTAAGCTCTGTCACATTATTTATTTACTATAAGCGATTGAATATAGAAAAAATTTTACAGGGGTAGTTGATGAATAGGGAAGCATTATATTATAAGGATATCAAAGAATTTGATGCTACAGTGCTCTCCTGCGAAAATACAGGGGAGCATTTTCGCATTGTACTTGATACAGAGGGCTTTTATCCGGAAGGTGGAGGTCAGCCGAGTGACCATGGAAAAATAATAGGGAATGGTCAAGAGATCGATGTGCTCGATGTACAAATAGAGAAGGGGGAAGGTTGTTCATTATACAGATGCACCGCTAGATTGTGGGCATGTTCATTGCATTATTGATTGGGACAGAAGAATGAGAAACACACAAAATCACTCGGGAGAGCACATTCTATCAGGACTGGTGAACAAGAAGTTTGGCTACAACAATGTGGGATTTCACATGGACACACAATCTGCTCAGACAAAAGGGGCAATGACCATTGATTTTGATGGGGTTCTCACTTGGAATGAATTGATGGAAATTGAAAATAAGGCCAATGCCATTGTAGTACAAGATCGGAAAGTGAGTGTTCTTTGGCCTTCAAAGGAGCAATTAAAGGATCTTCATTATCGAAGCAAGAAGGAATTATCAGGGAATGTACGCTTAATTGAGATTGATGGGGCAGATTTGTGTGCCTGTTGTGGAACTCATGTACATACCACAGGAGAAATTGGAATGATCAAATGTCTCTCGATCATGAACTATAAGGGGGGGCGTGCGTGTGGAAATGGTCTGTGGAAAGGATGCACTTGATGATTATCAGAAGAAGCATGAACTACTACAAAGGGTCAGTAGAATGCTTTCTAGCAATATAGACACACTTGAAGAAGCTTTGCAGAGCCAAAGGAGAGAAAAGGAAGAAAGAGAGAAAAAACTAGGTAGTTTGTATCGAGAGTATTTTATGCTATATAAGACCTCAAGAAAATGGGTGGAGGGGGTGTATTTGATTTTAGTAGAAAATATGGAGCCTGTGCAGATTCGCCAGTTTTGTGATTTTTTGCTTAGGGAAACTTGTGTAAAGACGGTGATCATTGGTTCAAAACTTTCGTCACAATATTCCTATGTCATTGGGACGAAGACAGGGGATGCCAGAGAAATAGGTAAAAAGTTAAATGCCACACTAAATGGTCGAGGTGGTGGAACGAAGGAAATGGTTCAGGGAGCATTTTTAAGTACAAAGGAAGAAGTGATCAAAGAAGTGAAGGCGATGGATCCTATGGTCCATTTTGAAGAATAGCGATAGAGGAAAGTAGAATGAAATATATTTTTTTTAGAATCATCAAGGCCATTCCTGTGGTTCTTGGTGTGACGATATTGACTTTTTTACTGTTATATTTTAGTCCGCTTGACCCTGCACAGATTCATTTTCATCAACTTGGTGTGACACCGACAAAGGAGATGCTGTTTGAGTTTCAGGAGAAAAATGGGCTAAATGTTGGATTTATTGGTCAATATCTGCATTGGTGGAGGGGAATTTTGCACGGCGATTTTGGAGAATCCTTTGCCGATGCTATTCCTGTCATAAAAAAGTTGTCGATTGCCATACCCTATACTGTAGTTTTGGCTTTTGCATCCTTATTTTTGACTTTGCTGATTTCGATTCCATTTGGATTTTTTGTGGCAATACATGGGGAGAAAAAATCATCAAAAGCCATTCAATGGATTTGCACGCTAGTGATTTCTTTGCCAAACTTTATTGTGGCCCTTGGGTTGATGTATTTACTTTCATCACGCCTCCATTTAATTCCAATTCTAACAGAAAGTAAACTGGTTGGGGGAATTATGCCAGTACTGACTCTGAGTATTGGGATGAGTGGAAAGTACATTCAGCAAATTGAAGTGATGACAAGAAATGAACTTCATCAGGAATATGTTTATGGAATGTTGGCTAGAGGAATTTCAAGGAGAAGTGTTTTGATGCACACAGTATTAAAAAATGTGAGTGTGGAATTGGTGACTATTGTAGGAATGTCCTTTGGCTCGCTGCTTGGGGGAGTGGCGGTTGTGGAGAGTATTTTTAATTGGCCGGGACTTGGAAAATTAATGGTAGATAGTGTCAGTGCACTGGACATTCCTGTGGTTCAAGGGATTGTGCTTTTTATGGCATTGAGTTATATTGTTATCAATTTATTTACTGATCTATTGTATGGTGTGCTCGATCCGAGAATTCGAATAGGAGGCAGAGATTATGCAAAAGAGAGTTAAGTATTTATTTTTTATTCTCGTTTTTTTCTTTGTCCTTTTGTTGTGCTTTGGGCCATTGCTTATCCAAAAAGGTGCAAATGATGCTCAGCTTTCCAATAGTTTACAGCCACCAGGCAAAGAATTTTTCTTTGGCAGTGATTTTTATGGGCGAGATATCCTGATTAGAAGTATTGTGGCAGGGCGAACGAGTATTATGGCAACAGCCATGGTTGTATTAATTTCTGGAATATTTGGGATTGTCTTTGGAATGTTTAGTGGATATCAAGGTGGAAAATGGGATCAGCTATTGATGGGGATTTGTGATATTTTTTTGGCTTTTCCACAAATGATTGTGGCAATTGGAATTGCGGGCATATTGGGCGGAGGGTTAAAAAATGCAATGATTGCTCTGGGATTGAGCAATTGGACACTCTATGCAAGACTCGCTCGCTCAGCCATCTTAAAGGAAAAAGAAAAAAATTATGTTACAGCACTGAGATTTTCTGGTCTCAGTCACGGGGAGATTATCTTTTTTCATATTTTAGGAAATATTAAGGACATTTTGTTGGTGACAATGACATTAAACTTTGCTAGCATTTTGATGGGACTTTCAGGGTTGAGTTTTTTGGGCATTGGAGCAAAGGCAACACAGCCAGAGTGGGGGGCCATGATTAGCGAGGGAAGATTGTATATAACGAATGCACCATGGGTGAGCTTTTTTCCTGCACTCTTTGTTGTTTTCACGGTATTTATTTTTAATATTTTGGGACGAATGTTACAGGGAGGTAGGCGATGAGACGATGGTTTCTGATTTATCATTGCATTTCTACTTATGGGATGTTCGCAGAGAAATCAAAAAAAAGAAAAAGTATTTACTATGGGAACAGAGGAGTTTTCAAAGGGGATTGACCCATCCAATGAATGGGATGGATGGTACACTATGCGCTATGGCATTGGAGAAACTTTATTTTCACTGGATGAAAATTTACATCCTCAGCCATGGTTGGCCAGTGGCTATCGGGCGATTTCTGCAAATATATGGGAAATTGATTTAAAGTCAGGCATTTTATTTTCAGACGGGGATACTTTGACACCACAGATGGTGGTGAAAAATTTGGAGTACATTGCAAAAAAGAATAAGAGAGCAAAGTTTTTAGAAAATGCCAGCTATGAAATTTTTGGCAATACGATTCGAATCACGATGGCACAGCCAAGGGCATCCTTGATTGGGGACTTAGCAGATCCTTATGCTTGTATGATTGATTTGGATCACAGCGATGAAAATCATATTGTGGGCAGTGGACCTTATACTTGTGAGGAATTTGTCGCTGATCGGCATATTATTTTAAGACCTAATCCATATTATTGGGATGGCAAGCCAAAGATGGACAAGGTAGTGGTCAAGAAAGTCTTTGACAAAGAGACAGGAGCTATGGCATTAGATAATGGGGAGCTGGATGCCTTTGTGGCTTTAAATGAGCAAAGTTATCGTATCTTTGAAAATTTGAAAAAGTATCATGCACAATCAATTGAGACTTCAAGGCTCTATGCGGTGTATTATAATCCTGAAACCGTGGAAAAATCTCTTCGTGAGGCCATTCATTTGGCCATCAATAAGGAGGAAATGGCACAATATTTATTTTATAAGAATATGACGCCGACCAATACCCCATTTCCAGACTCGACAGGTTTTGGAGACAGTGAGGTAAAAATAGCAAAATATGATGTTGAGAGGGCTAGAGAAATCCTTGAGCAAAGTGGATATCGAGATGAAGATGGCGATGGATATCTTGAAAAGGATGGAAAAAAAGTTCAGTTGCATATTCACTATTATCAAAGATTGTCCAATGAGCAGGTAGCCACACAGCTCATTACTTCTCTTCGCAATATTGGAATTTTTGCAGATATTACTAAAAATATGGATGCAAGTTATCTAAAAAATGGAAATTATGATTTGGGACTCTACACAGTTGTTACCTTGCCAAAGGGAGACCCACAGAGTTTTTTGGAGGATGTCATGAGTAGGGAAGGAGTTTCTAATTTTAATCATTTTTCAGATAGCAGAGCAGATGAATTATTGAATCAATTTTTAACTGCCACAGGACAGCAAGAGCGGACAGAGATTGCAAGGCAGTTGGTACAAATTTATAGTGATGCCTACTACATGGAGTGTATTGGATTTGCACATTCTAATGCGGTGACAAAGAAAAATGTACAGGGATTTATTTTGAGCCCTTCGCAATATCGCCAAATTAGTGTAGATTTGGACAAGGGAGGTGAATAGGTGAAGGTACTTGAAGTGGAAGGACTCAGTTGTAGCTATGGAGAAAATAAGGTACTGGAGGAGATTTCCTTTTCTATCAGTGAAGGAGAGATTCTTGGGATTGTCGGTGAGAGCGGAAGTGGGAAGAGCACAATTTTTCACAGCATTTTGGGATTAAAAAAGGAGTTAAAAGTCGAGACAGGAAAGATCCTTTTTCGTGAAATTGACTTTTTACATATGCTACCAGAGAACAAGGCCATGTATCTTGGCGATCAATTGGGAACTGTCTTTCAAAATTCTACGGCTGCACTCGTACCGACAAGAAGAATTGGAAAACAATTTGAGGAGACTGTGCGCGAAAAAAAGAATTGGAGCAAGAAAGAGATTAAAAAGAGGGCGATTTCCCTCTTTCAACTTTTGAGGCTGAAGGAACCAGAGTGCATCTATCGAGCATATTCTTTTGAGCTTTCTGGGGGTATGCAACAAAGAGTGGCCATTGCATTGGCATTCATTTTAGAACCAAAGATTTTACTTTGCGATGAACCGACAAGTGCACTTGATGCTCGAGTGGAATATGAGATTGTTCAAGAGCTTGCGAGACTTCGAAGAAATCAAGGAGTGGCCATGATGATGATTACCCATAATCTGGCACTGGCCATGGCTCTTTGTGACAAGATTGTAGTACTAAAGGATGGAAAAATTGTGGAGAGTGGAAGCACAGATGAGGTCATTGCCAATCCAAGGGCAGAGTATACAAAGGAGTTATTGGAGGCTGTGCCAAGGCTTGGAAAGAGGAAGATATGGAAGTGATGAAAATTCAGGGAGTAGGAAAAGCGTTATGGCAGGCGATGGGCATTAAAAGACATCAATGTAGATTTACAAAGTGGAGAGATCCTTGGCATTATTGGAGAAAGTGGCAGTGGAAAGACGACACTTCTTCGCACCATGGCTGGGCTGGTTCGACCAAATCGTGGAGAAGTGCTCCTTGAAAATAGACCAATACAAAGTCATCAAAAAGATTTCTATCAAAATGTGCAAATGATTTTTCAAGATGCAAGAAGCTCATTTGATCCACAAAAAACCATTGGTCAATCCTTTGATGAAGTACAAAGACATCTTTGTAATGTGAAGGTAGATAATGGGGAGCAACTGGCCAAAGTGGGATTATCTAGCGAATGTGAACATTGTTATCCTCATCAACTCTCTGGGGGACAATGTCAAAGAGCAGCGATTGCGAGGGCACTTTTGGTGATGCCGAAGGTATTGCTTTGCGATGAAATTACAAGTGCACTCGATGTCTGTGTGCAAAAGAATATTATTGAATTGTTGGTAGATTTACGAAAGAGCAATCATATTAGTGTGGTCTTTGTTTCTCATGACCTTGCTCTAGTCAGCAATTTTTGTGATCGCATATTGATTATGTATGATGGAGAAATTGTGGAACAGGGAAGGACAGAGGAAGTTTTACATCATCCAAAGAATTCATATACGAAGGATTTACTGGGGCATATTTTATTAATTTAGTGAGGAGAAGGATGGCAAGACGACCAAAAATTAAGATTACAGTGACTGATCGAAGGGGAAAGATGGGATGCCACAGAGGGCATCATGTAGGGGAAGTGTTTGACTATGATACCGAGAGGGGAAAAATTTGTCCGATGGCAATGCACTGTGCATTTCCCTATATTGACATTTTGCGCTATGGCGGATCGATTCCAGGGCAGCCAAAAAATACCGCAGAATTTTGTTGCTCCGATGCAGACACGATTATGGTATTTAAGGCGGAAATAGAAAGTGAATAAAAAGGTATTGAAAGAAGACTGAAAATAGAGTATAATATTCTCGATTTTGAGGCAAAGACGCCAAGGAGGTTCCCTTGGCGTCTCTTTTTTTACGAAAGGGGGATATATTATGCGTCTGACACCAAAAGAACAGGAGAAATTGATGCTCCATCTTGCAGGAACACTCGCAAAAGAGAGAAAAGATAGGGGGGTAAAACTCAACTATGTGGAGGCCATCGCCTACATTAGTTCTGAGCTTATGGAGCTTGCCAGAGATGGAAAGACCGTAACAGAGCTTATGCGCCTTGGCACAAAGATTTTGACCGTTGATGATGTAATGGCTGGAGTGAGCGACCTTGTGACTGAAGTACAGGTTGAGGCGACATTCCCAGATGGTACAAAATTAGTTACTGTACACAATCCGATTCAGTAAGGGGGGAGAAAAATGAAATTGGAGAAATTATGCCAAAGGACAGAGAAATCGAGCTCAATGCTGGGAAAGAAACTGTTCAAGTTGTAGTGACGAATAAGGGAGATCGACCAGTTCAGGTTGGATCACACTATCATTTTTTTGAGGTAAATCGATGTCTTTCTTTCGACAGAGAAAAGGCGTATGGATTCCATCTTGATATTCCATCAGGAACTTCTGTCCGTTTTGAACCAGGTGAGGAGAAGAAGGTGCAATTGACAGCAATTGGCGGAAATAAGAGAGTGTTTGGCTTAAATGACCTCACACGTGCTCAGGCGACAGATGCGACAAAGGCAGAGTCTATGGAAAATGCAAAGCTTAAGGGCTTTTTATAAACTGATGGAGGTAAGAAGATGAGCTATAAGATTTCAGCAGATAAGTATGCAATGATGTATGGCCCAACAACAGGGGACAAGGTGCGTCTTGCAGATACAAGTCTTGTGATTGAAGTAGAAAAAGATTATACAACCTATGGTGATGAGTCAAAGTTTGGTGGCGGAAAGACATTGCGCGATGGTATGGGACAGTCCGTAACTACAACAAGTGCAAATGGAGATCTGGATCTTGTCATCACCAATTGCTTGGTTTTAGATTACACAGGGATTTATAAGGCAGATATTGGTATTAAGGACGGAAAGATTGCAGGCATTGGCAAGGCTGGAAATCCAGATATCATGGATGGTGTGACACCGGGAATGACGGTTGGTGCATCAACAGAGGCTCTCGCTGGAGAGGGATTGATTTTGACTGCAGGTGGAATTGATACACATATTCACTACATTTCCCCTCAACAGATTGACACAGCACTCTATTCTGGAGTGACGACCATGATTGGTGGTGGTACAGGTCCAGCTGATGGAACAAATGCAACAACCTGTACACCTGGACCATGGAATATTGAGATGATGCTTCGTGCAGCAGATGAGTATCCAATGAATATTGGTCTTTTGGGCAAGGGAAATTGCTCTGATGAAGCTCCACTTGTTGAGCAGGTGAAGGCTGGTGTGATGGGATTAAAGATTCATGAGGACTGGGGTGCAACACCAGCGGTGATTAATCACTGCTTTAAATGTAGCTGATGCCTATGATGTTCAGGTAGCCATTCACACCGATACATTAAATGAGGGCGGTTGTGTAGAGGATACATTAGCTGCGATTGGCGGAAGAACCATCCATACATATCATACCGAGGGCGCTGGTGGTGGTCATGCACCAGATATTATTCGTGCAGCAGCTGCGGCCAATGTATTGCCTTCTTCAACAAACCCAACAATGCCTTTTACAGTGAAATACATTGGATGAGCACTTGGATATGCTGATGGTTTGCCATCACCTTGACAAGAGAATTCCAGAGGATGTAGCTTTTGCAGATTCAAGAATTCGTCCAGAGACTATTGCTGCAGAGGATGTATTGCATGATATGGGTGTCTTTAGTATGATGAGTTCTGACTCTCAAGCGATGGGACGTGTCGGTGAGGTAATCACAAGAACATGGCAGACAGCGAGCAAGATGAAGGACGAGCGTGGTGCGTTAAAGGAAGATGCAGGTCATGACAATGATAACTTTAGAGCCAAGAGATTTATCTCAAAGTATACGATTAATCCAGCTATTACTCATGGTATCAGTCAGTATGTTGGTTCTGTAGAGATTGGTAAGTTTGCAGATCTTGTTCTTTGGAATCCAGCATTTTTTGGTGTAAAGCCAGATATCATTATCAAGGGTGGAATGATTGTTGCAGCAAAGATGGGAGATGCAAATGCTTCTATTCCAACTTGCGAGCCTGTAATGTATAAGCCAATGTTTGCTGCACATGGCAGTGCGAAGATGAAGTCCTGCCTTACTTTTGTGTCAAAAGCAGCAATCGAAGAGAATGTGGCTCAGAAGTATCACTTACAAAAGACCGTTCTTCCTGTAATGGGATGCAGAAATGTGGGCAAGAAGGATATGAAGTTTAATGATGCCACACCAACAATTGAAGTCAACCCAGAGACCTATGAGGTAAAGGTTGATGGAGAACACATCACATCAAAGGCAGCAGATCACTTGCCATTGACACAGATGTATAACTTATTCTAATATTTGGGGGAAAGGTATGTTAGGCGTTTGTCTTCTCTTTGTAGGTATTGTACTGATTAACAATGGTATGTGCACACTGTATCATGTGGATGGAAAGTCTGCAGCAGTGATGAATATTTTTGACTGGTGGACTTTCTGTTGTTATCAATGTGCTTAATCTCATTCAGGGCAATTACTATGCTGCTGGAACAGGTTTGTTGTTTGGCTTTACCTACTTATTTGTAGCATTTAATAATTTATTAAACTTGAGTGCCATTCCATTTGCATGGTTTTCAACATTCGTTGCTATTAATGCTTTTATTTTCGGAACACAGGAAGGTTTTGTGGGCAATGCAGCATTAAATATTACGCCGGATTGGCGTTGGGCAGCCATTTGGTATCTTTGGGCCATCCTTTGGGGAACCGCCTTTGTGGAGACCATTTGTAAGAAGAGTCTGGGAAAGTTTGTGCCATATCTTCAGGTATTTGAGGGAGTGGTGACGGCTTGGATTCCAGGATTGTTGATGATGGTTGGAAAGTGGTAATCCATAATAATGGAACATAGAAAAATGCCTCGGACACCGTTTCGAGGCGTTTTTTATAAGGAGGAAATATGATTTGTGAAAAAATTCTTGGAAAAATTGAGGATTTTGATCCTACTGGAAAGAAAATAGAATATATTGATATCGAGTGGGCGGAGTCGACAAAGAAGGTCCACAGAAAGCAGACAGAAAGTGGACTTGAAGTGGGGCTTCGCATGGATGATAGTGTACTTGTGCGAGGTCTCTATGAGGGAGATGTCATCTATGCAGACGATCAAATGATTATTGCTGTACATACTCCAGCTTGCGAAGTGATTAAAATTCATGTGCACCGAGACCATGCCTTTATGGTGGCCAAGGTCTGCTATGAGATTGGAAATCGTCACGCACCGCTGTTTTATGGGCATGATGATTTCTCCTTTGTCACTCCATATGATGAGCCAATGTTGGTGATGTTAAAGAAAATGCATGGTATTGATGTGGAGAGGGCAGTAGAAAAGCTTGATTTTGAACATAGAGTTTCTGCCAGCATTCATCACCATCATCACTAGGGGAGAACAATGAATACAGATCAAAAATTGATGTTATTGCAAATCAATGATGCCCTCTTTCCCATTGGAGGATATTCTCACTCCTATGGACTAGAGACCTACATTCAGCAAGGGCGGGTGTGTGATGTGCAATCAGCGAGGGAATACATTCAAAAGCGATTGGGTTACAATCTGCTCTATACAGATTTTTTGGCCGTTCACCTTGCTTTTTTGGCAGCAAAAGAGGAAAACTTAGAAAAGCTCAATGAACTTGAAGAGATCATGGAGGCATCAAGAATTCCCTTGGAGCTTCGAGAGGCCTCACGAAAGCTAGGTAACCGCTTTATTAAGACACTTCATAATCTAGACGCATCAAGAGAGAGTGCCTTTTATCAGAGCTACCTCAAAAAGAGAGAGGGAAAATCAACCTGTCACCCATGTGCCTATGGTACATTTTGTGCTTGTATGGGAATGGATGAGGATGAGGTGCTACTAAACTTTATGTATGCCCAGACCTCTGCGATGGTGACAAATTGTGTGAAGGCGATTCCATTGAGTCAATCTGACGGTCAAAATATTTTGTACCATCTACATTCACATTTAGATGAGCTCTTGTCAAAGATGAAGACACTGGGGGAGGAGATGCTGTGTTTGTCTACGCCGGGATTTGATTTGCGTAGCATACAGCACGAAACATTGTATTCAAGGATTTATATGTCTTAAGATACAAAACGGAAAAATTAGAGAAGAATGAGGAGAAAATTATGGCTTACACAAAGATTGGTGTTGCTGGACCTGTCGGTTCAGGAAAGACTGCACTTATTGAGGCATTGACAAGAAGAATGTCCAAGGACTATAGCATTGGTGTTATTACCAATGATATCTACACACAGGAAGATGCAGAGTTTTTGGCAAAAAATTCAGTTATGCCAAGGGAGCGTATTATTGGTGTGGAAACAGGGGGATGCCCACACACAGCAATTCGTGAGGACTGCTCGATGAACTTAGAGGCTGTGGATGAGATGATGACTCGCTATCCAGACATCCAGCTCTTATTTATTGAGAGTGGTGGAGATAATCTCTCGGCAACATTTTCTCCAGAGCTTTGTCGATGCGACCATCTTTGTCATTGATGTCGCAGAGGGAGATAAGATTCCAAGAAAGGGTGGTCCTGGTATTACGAGGTCGGATCTTTTGGTGATCAACAAGATTGACCTTGCTCCACATGTCGGTGCAAGCCTTGAGGTGATGGACAGAGATTCAAAGAAAATGCGTGGAGATAAGCCATTTGTCTTTACCAATATTCGTGGCGGAGAAAAATGTAGATACCATTATTGATTGGATTAAGAAGAATGTTCTTTTGGAGGATCTTGCCTAGTGATGCAGGGAGAACACAATCATTTTGGAAAAAAACTTCAAAGTTGAGTATTAGGGCCGAGGTAAGAGATGGAAAGACGGTTCTTACGGATGTGGACTTTACGGCACCCTATAAGATTATGAAGCCGTTTCCGCTGAAAAATGGTGGAATTCGAGTAATGCTCTTGGCTGCTTCCGCAGGAATTATGGATGGCGACCGCCATGAATTTTGTTTTGATATCAGGGAAGGGGCCCATGTGGAATTTGTCTCCCAATCTTATGACAAAGTTCATCCGATGGAAAAGGATTGTGCAAAGCGTCACACCCAGATCAAAGTGGCAAAAAATGCATTTTTTGCCTTTAACCCGCAGGCAACGATTCCTTTTCGGGATTCGGCATTTGAAAATCGTATGGACATTTATCTTGAAGATGAAAGTGCACAATTTCGGATGAATGAGATTTTTACCTGTGGTCGTTACGGCTATGGCGAGGAATTTTTATATCGCTATTATTACAATCTCGTCCATATTTACCGCGGGGAACAATTAATTTATCGAGATAACACAAGATTTATTCCATCAGAATTTGATATAGCAGGAATGGGAATGTATGAAAATAATCGCCATATCGACAATATTTTTCTCACCTGTTCACAGAGCAAGCAAACAGTGGAGATGCTAAGAGAGATACTTGATCAGAGCGAGGATGTCGACGGCGGTGTGACAAAATTGGCTTCGGGAGATATTGCTGTTCGCATCTTTGGAAGAAGTGCACAGGCACTGGAAAAGGTAAGCGAAAAAATGATGGGAATAACATTATGAGAAACGATATTGTAGAAAAAATCACACAATTGCGCCATCACCTTCATGCCCATCCTGCACTTTCTTTGCAGGAAAAAAAGACCAAGGAAGCACTAAAGGCTTTTCTTAAAGAAAATGCTTCCAATCTTTTGATAGAAGATAGGGGACATTGGTTTTATCTTTTAAAGCCAAGCGAAAAAAAGAAGTATCCGCCAATGGCCTTTCGAGCAGATATGGATGCCCTGCCCATAGAAGAAAATTTGGACTGTTCCTACTCGTCTACAGTTCCAGGAGTTTCCCATAAATGTGGTCACGATGGGCATTGTGCTGCCCTTTGTGGTCTGGCAATGGAATTAAATGAGGCGGATGATTTGGGCTTTGATATCTATTTAATTTTTCAGCATGCCGAGGAAGTGGGAAAGGGGGCACAGGAGTGTGTTCAATTGATTGAAGAAAAGAAAATTTCAGAAATCTTTGCCTTCCATAATCTCGGAGGATTTCCACAGGGAAGCATTGTGGTTCGCAGGGGATTGACTCAGCCAGCCTCAAAAGGTTTGACCATTCGTTTTGAGGGAAAAACCTCCCATGCAAGTAATCCCGAAGAGGGAAAGAATCCGACCTTTGCCATTGGGAAAATCATTGCTTTGATTGAAGAAGAACTTCACAGAGAGCACGATGGAATGTTTCTTTGTACCGTGGTCAATGTCCAAGTTGGAAGTAAAAATTTTGGTGTGTCTGCGGGCGAGGGAGAGATTTCCATGACGCTTCGTGCAGAAAATGAATCAGAGATGGAAGAGCTTGAGAATCTTCTTCGAGATAAGGCCAAAGATCTTGCAAAGAATGGTGGATTTTTTGTTTCATTTACTGAAGATGATCCATTTCCAGAGACAAGAAATCATGATGAGTCTTTAGATAAGGTTGTTGCTGTGGCAAAAGAGCAGAATAGAAAAGTAGTCTTTATGCCAGAGCTTTGGCGAGCTTCAGAAGATTTTGGCTGGTATTTAAAAAAGTGCAAGGGTGCGATTTTCTATATTGGCAATGGTGAGGACTATCCACCCCTTCACACAGTCTCGTATGACTTTGTAGATGAAAATCTGGAAGTAGCTAAGGACATATTCCTGGGATTGATTCAAAATCATAGTTCCAAGTTCCTATAAAAAATGAAAAAATCCCCCTCTGATGTCTATGCTATCAGGGGGATTTTTAAATTTTTCTTGAAAAAAGTATAGATTTTGATATACTATAATGTGTTAGGGGACTCTAATAGAAAGTAATGAAAGAAAATAGTCTTATGAGAATGCCATTGTGGTGGAAATCCGGATACCCACAGATGACATTTTTTTATGGACAGTAATTAGTAGATACTAATTATATTTTAATTGCAAAGAGGGAGGAACATGGGAAAGCGAAGTGTTATATTGAAAAGTGGAGCGGTCGTCCCTATCTATTTTAATGATGTCCAATCCATTGACAATATATGCTGGTTCTTGGAATTACAAGGGCGGGCAGTGGACTTATAAAAATGACAATAAGAGTAATGCTAAAGGTTGGCTAAAGTCCAATGGAAAGTGGTATTATCTCGATCCTATAACTGGTGTTATGAAGAGTGGTTGGCTCTTTGATAACGGAAAATGGTATTTTTTGGATACCAATCCATCCAGTGGTGCAATGCTCACAGGATGGCAGTGGATTGATGGCTATTGCTATTACTTCAGTACAAGTGGAGATATGCTTGCTGGCACAATTACACCAGATGGCTATTATGTCAATATAGATGGTCGCTATGTCGAAAGAGGCAAAGTTGCCTATGTACCAGAAAAAGGGATAAAGACAATAAAGACACCACAGAAATCTACTGGTGGAAAGAAGTCGGGTGGATCTTCTTCAAGTGGACGAGGAGGAAGATCTTCAAGGACTAGAGTAAAGCCTACGATTGCTCCAACCAAGACGGTGGAGGCGACAACCGTAGCTCCAGCAACAGAGGCAAGCAACTGTTAAGAGTAATTTATAAAAAAAATATAAATATGTGTTGATTTTTATAAGTTTTAATGATAGAATAAAATATAAATATTGAAAAGGAGGCTTTAAGAACTTTAATTATGAGTAAATACTATTCTATCAGAGAATTTTTCAAGAATTTTAGGAGTATCAGCCCAAACACTTAGAAATTGGGATGCAAACGGTAAACTTCATCCACATCATGTGTCTAGTAATGGATACAGATATTATTCTCATGAACAATTAAATCAGGTTATGAATATAAAATCTGATTTGAATAGAATTGTCATTGGATATTGCAGAGTTTCAAGCAATAAACAAAAAAAGATGATTTAGAAAGACAAATAGAGAATATGAAGCTGTATCTAAATGCTCAAGGGAAACCTTATGAAATAATTTTCGGATATAGGTTCTGGAATTAATTATAAGAAAAAGGGTTTAAGAGAATTAATCAAACGTATATCTCAGCATGAAGTGGAAAAAAAGTTGTAGTTCTTTATAAAGACAGATTATTAAGATTTGGATTTGAATTAGTTGAATATGTTGCAAGTTTATATAATTGTGACATAGAAATAATTGATAATACAGAAAAACCAGAACAGCAAGAGCTTGTAGAAGATTTAGTTCAAATTATCACAGTTTTTTTAGTTGTAAATTACAAGGCAAACGTGCTAATAAAGCTAGAGAATTAGTAAATGAATTAATTGAGGTTGACAGTGAAAAATGATAAAATCAATAAAAAAATCAGACTATACCCAAATAATAAACAGATTACTCAACTATTTCAATATGCTGGATGTGCGAGATTTGCTTACAATTGGGCTATTGCAAAGGAACAAGAGAACTATAAGCAAAAATAAATTCTTATCGGATAATGAATTACGAAAAGAATTTACACAGCTAAAAGAAACTGCCAGAGTATAGATGGCTAAATGAGTAAGTAATAATGTAACAAAAGCAGGCAATCAAAGATGCTTGTAATGCCTATAAAAAAATTTTTTTCAAAGGGCAATGCAAATATCCTAAATTTAAAAAGTAAAAAGCATTCAACTCCTTCTTTTTATCAAGATACTGGTAAAATTCAGTTTACAGATACTCATGTAAAAAGTCGAAGGATTTTTCAATGAGTAAAAGACGAAATAAACAAAAAAATTGAATTGGATTAGACTTTGTGAAAAAGAAAGAATACCAATTAACTGTAAATACTTAAATCCACGCTTTACATATGATGGATTGTATTGGTATGTATCTATTGGAATTGAAGTAGATGACAATAATAATCTTCCATCAAATGATGGTGTCGGAATTGATTTAGGTATTAAAAACTTAGCAGTTTGTTCTGATGGAAATACTTATAAGAACATAAATAAAACACAAAAAAAGTAAGAAAAAAATAGAAAAGAAAAAAACGCAGGTTACAGCGTTCAATATCAAGAAGATATGAGAAAAAAATAAGAAAGGAGGCAGTTATTGTAAAACAAGTAACATAATAAAAAGAGAAAAAGAACTTTTAAAAAGTAATAAAACGATTAACAAATATTCGTCAAAACTACTTACATCAGACAACATCTGAAATCATAAAGCGAAAACCAAGTTTTATCTGTATGGAAGATTTGAATGTAAGTGGAATGATGAAAAAAATAAGCATTTATCCAAAGCAGTACAACAACAATGCTTTTTATGAATTTAGAAAGCAGATTGAGTATAAGTCTAACTGGAATAATATTTCAGTCATTATAGCAGACAGATTCTTTCCAAGTTCTAAACTATGTAGTTGTTGTGGAAATATTAAAAAGATTTGAAACTGTCTGACAGAATTTATAAATGTGAATGTGGAAACATCATAGATAGAGATTTTCAAGCAAGTTTGAATCTAAAGCAGTATGGAGAGAATGTTTTAAAACAATCTGTAGTGTAACACTTTAAAGTTATTACAGATATGTACCGAACGTTAATCGGGAATTGACGCCTATGGAGAGTACAAGAACTTGTAATTAGTATTTGAATTTATTCAGTATGAAAGCATACTCGATGAAGTAGGAATGAAACATAAAAGTTTATTAGCTTTTTATAAGTTTTCAGTAACGGCGTAAACGATATTCAATTTACGAGTGCAAGTAAATATAGCGTTCCTAATTTTGTTGGAGCAACAGTGAGAGACAATTATCCTCTCGACAAGACAGTTCGACTCACCTTTGACAATGCAAATAAGTCTCAACTAAAGAACTTTCTTGCAGCAGTAAAAAAAGATGGCACCGAAGTTTCTGTCAATGGCGTAGCTTATCATAAGGTATCTAGCTTCTCCCGTGGAGACAGCAATGTGTTCAAAGTGACGCAAAATTATGGCACGGGAAAAGACGAGTTTATTGACCTTAGCAAGGAGGCCTTCCAAGCAGGAAAGAACATGGTAAAGATTTCCTCCGATCTTTTTGATACTGTAGAAATTAGTGTGGATTATCAATAAGATAAGATACAATGGATTAAGAGATCGATAAGTTGTTTATCATGACGCTATCCTATTTTGAGGAGGTGTGTGTATGGCGAAAAAAGAAGAAATTCAAGGTGCATATCAGCTGACGGGAGGTCATACGAGCTTCTATGACCATATGATGACCTGTTCCACTTTCCTGGGCAAAATAATTTGCTATTTCGTGTGGAATATGGATAGGGAAAAGAATCGAAAATATATTCATCAAGCTCTATCTGGGATACCAAAGAATTTTTCAGGAAAAATTCTAGAAATTCCAGTGGGAACAGGAGTGCTAACGATGCCAAAGTATAAGAAGTTGCCAGGTGCAGAGATTACTTGTGTAGATTATTCATCCGATATGATGAAATCTGCACAAGAAAAGGCCGAACATATGGGAATAAGAAATATCCATTTTTTACAGGGGGATGTGGGAAATCTTCCATTTGCGGATGATTCCTTCGACATTGTGCTTTCCATGAATGGATTCCATGTCTTTCCTGACAAAAATGCAGCTTACAAAGAGGTGTTTCGTGTCCTAAAATCGGGCGGAGTCTTTTGTGGTTGTTTTTATACAAAGGGTGGATGTAAAAGAACAGATTGGTTTGCACGGCACTTTTATGTTCCTAGGGGATTTTTTACACCACCATTTGAAACCGAAAGCAGCCTCAGGAGAAGATTATTAAAAACTTGCAAGGAAGTTTTGATAACTCGAGTAGAAAGTGTGGCATGTTTTCGGTGCATAAAAAAATAGATAGGATAATGCGATCAAGATAGAGAGGGGCTTTCAAGTTTTTTAACTTGGAAGCTCTTTTTTGCAAGAAGGTAAGGTGAAATACTTGAAAATAAATGTGAAAATTAAGTATAATAAAAGTAGAATATAGAAAATTTGTAGTAGAATAAAGTAGGAAAAGAAATAAGATGAGGAGAAAAAAGATGGCAAGAACGGAAAATGTTGAATTGACAGTGCTTTGTCTTATTCAAGATGGAGATAAAATTCTATTACAGAACAGGGTGAAAGAAGATTGGAAGGGCTATACACTTCCAGGAGGTCATGTCGAGATCGGGGAATCCTTTGTTGATGCTGTGAAGAGAGAAATGAAAGAAGAGACAGGACTGGATGTTACTAACCCAAAATTGGTTGGGGTAAAGCAGTTTCCAATAAAAAATGGACGATATATTGTATTTCTGTTTAAAACAGAGCAGTTTTCAGGAGAACTTGTTTCATCAGAAGAAGGACAAATGGAATGGATTGATGGCAGGCATCTTTCAGAAATCAATACAGTAAATGATTTTGATGAACTTTTGAGAGTTATTAATAATGCAGACTTAACAGAGTTTCAATATTTGGTAGACGGGGATATTTGGAGTGTTTCAATAAAGTAAAATTGAGTCGTGGAGGTACATCGCAATGGTTTTTAAGAAAAAAGAGTTCAAATTAAAAGATGGGAGAAAGGCAGTTCTTCATACTCCTTCAGAAGATGATGCGGAGGATATGCTTCAATTTATTGTAAAGGCATCAAGTGAGACAGATTTTTTGATGAGGTTTCCAGAGGAATTGGCTGAGGTTACGCTGGATCAGGAAAGAGCTTTTATTCAGGAGAGCTATGATAGTGAGAATAGAATGATGATAATCTGTTTTGTAGATGGCAGGATTGCAGGAAGTTGTCAGATTTCTTTTTGTACTAGAAAAAAAGATCGTCATCGGGCTTCTGTTGCGATTGCCCTTTTGCAAGAATTCTGGAATCTTGGTATCGGAACAAGAATGTTTGAAGAGATGTTTCAAGTGGCCAGAGCTCGTGGCGATGTCCGTCAGATTGAACTTGACTTTATTGAGGGAAATAAAAGAGCGAGAGGGCTATATGAAAAAATGGGATTTCGGATTACAGGAATAAAACCAGATGCGATACGAATGAGGGATGGATCGTTTGTGAATGAGTATATGATGGTGAAGTGGCTATGACACAAGGTTTTTATTAATCTAACCCTATTCTTATTTAATTTGAAAGGACTATGAATGGTTGGGAATTGTGCATTTATTTGTAATGAAGATAATTTTACAGTATTCAAATATGGTAACTATACTATCCGATTTGAGGCACCGTATTCTCTTGAAAAGTATACTGATGTTATAGAGTGGAATGATGGTTATCTTGTTGTTATGGCAAAGTATAAGCATAATAAAGACAGTGAGGAGGAGTATATTGATCTGGTTCCAATACTTGAAAATCTTTATATTCATCCAAAAGTCTTTTTGAGGCAAATTAAGAAAGTAGTAATAGATTATGATGGATGTTAAAATTGAAGAGATAAGAAAAAAGCTCTTTGAGCTACAAGATAAAAAATATCGTGATTTTCAGTGCAGGTTAATTCCAACACTAGAATCAACTACGATAATCGGAGTAAGAACTCCAGAGCTTCGAAGATATGCAAAGGAGCTTGTCAAACAAAAAGAAATGCAAAATTTTTTGCATTTCCTTCCCCATCAATATTTTGAAGAAAATCAACTTCATGCTTTTATGATTTCAGAGATAAAAGATAATAAGCAGTGCCTAGAAGAGTTGAATCAATTTTTGCCATTTGTTGATAACTGAGCAACCTGTGATCAACTTTCCCCTAAGGTATTCAAAAAGAATCGCTCTGAATTGATTGATCAGATAAAACAGTGGGTTTGTTCGGATAGAACATATACGGTTCGATTTGGAATTGGAATGCTTTTAGAGCATTTTCTTGATGATGATTTTGATCCAATCTATTTAGAAATGGTATCCAAGATTAGCTCTGAGGAATATTATATTCGTATGATGGTAGCTTGGTATTTTGCTACAGCACTTGCCAAACAATATACCAAAGCTCTACTATATATAGAAGAGCAAAAACTAGATATCTGGACGCACAATAAGACTATTCAAAAAGCTGTGGAGAGCCGAAGAATTACACTAGAGCAGAAGGAATATTTGAGGCGTTTAAAGATTTGAAAATTCATACTCCAACTTCAATAAGTCGGAGCAGTTTACTGTTTATATTTAGTGAGGAGGACATATCATTGAATCAAACTCAACATACTCGGTACGAGCAATATGAGCGGTGCTTGTTGGAATCAAAAAATGTGATTTTTCGAGGTGCACCTGGGGTGGGAAAATCATTTTTGGCAAAGAAAATTGCAGCGATGATTGTCAGTGATGGGGCAGAGGATAATTATGCCAATTTGTCACCAGCACAAAAGAGTCAAGTAGAATTTGTTCAATTTCATCCAAGTTATGATTATACTGATTTTGTGGAGGGACTTCGCCCGAGGATGAACGAAGATGGAAGTATCGGATTTGAGCTTCAAGATGGTATTTTTAAAGGCTTTGTGGATAGGGCAAGAGAAAATTTTGAAATTGCCAAGGAGTCGAGGCAGGAAAAGGCAAAGGAGGCCTTTGCAGACGAAATTATAGCATTGTTCTTTGAAAATATACAATTTGAACAGGATCAATTTCAAACGATCACAGGAAGTCAATTTACCATTATTGATGTGGATGAGCACTATATTTCAATTTACATTCCACGAAATCCCTTGACAAATCGAATTAAGTTGAATATGAATGATATCCGAAAAATGCTGATTTCGGGGGAGACTTTTGATAAAGTAACGAGTGTGACAAGATTTTTTGGGAAAAAGAATGCAAGACAGGAATATTCCTATGATTTGGCTCTGTTTCAGGAGATGAGTAAATTTAAATCAAAATTAAAGAAAAATCCTTTTGTTGATGAAAAGATAAAAAAATATGTCTTTATTATTGACGAAATTAATCGAGGCGAAATTTCAAAGATTTTTGGAGAATTATTTTTTTCTATTGATCCAGGGTGTCGGGGAAAGGCAGGGGAGGTTTCTACGCAATACGCCAATATGCATGCCGAGCCAGAAAAGAAATTTTATATTTCGCCCAATGTTTATATTATAGGGACAATGAATGATATTGATCGCTCAGTGGACAGCTTTGACTTTGCAATGCGAAGACGTTTTCGTTTTATTGAAATTCGAGCAAGGGATACACAGTTCATGTTAGAACATCTTGGCGACAAAAAGTTGGTCAAAGAGGCCACGGAGCGAATGAATCGCCTCAATACAGCAATTTTAGCTGTCGATGGACTAAATGAAAATTATCAGATTGGAGCGGCATATTTTTTAAAGTTAAAAGAAAAGACGGTTGGTTTTGACGAATTGTGGAGAGATTATCTTGAACCACTTTTGCAAGATTATGTCCGTGGACTCTATGACGAAAAAGCAATGATACGACAGCTCTATCTTGCCTATTGTGGGGATGAAAATAGATTTGGAAGTGATGTGATGGAAAATGAACAATAAAATCAATGTGTTAAAAGTGGCTGACAATAGCAAAAGAAAGAGAGAAGATTTTAATTGCATTCAAAATTTAGTTGATCACATAGCTGACAAAAAATTAGAAGAGCTTGGACAAGAGGGAGCATTTGTCTTTTCAAATGGTTTGAGTGAAATTGAGGGTTGGAGTCTAGAGTTAGATGAAGAACAAGTAATTTTAAAGTCAGAGAAAGAAAATTATGTCACAGGCAATATTATGGGCATTTTGGGTATGGATCACGAGCAACTGATGATCACTTCTCGCTTTTGCAAAGAGGAAAATCAAGATTATTTTTTGCAATACTTACTTCAAAAAGTTTTGCGTTTGCCCAATTTTGTCTCCTTCACTCAAAGTATTCATCAGGAAGAAAAGATATTTGAGTGGCTCACATTTTTGTTTCCTCTGTATCTTCAAAAGGCGTTGAGAAAGGGGAAATTTCGAGACTATATGGATCAGGTTCATAACAATGCCCATGTGCGTGGAAGAATGGACATTGCAAGTCATATTCAAAAGAATATACCATTTCAGGGAAAGATTGCCTATCGACAGAGAGAACATTTAGTAGACAATGATTTGATGGAATTAATTCGCCATGCGATTGAGGCAATTCGAGGAAAAAAATATGGTCATCCAATTTTAGATGGTGTGAAGGAAGAGGTAATGGTCATCGAGCGAGTGACTTTAAAGTATCGAATGGCGGACAGAAGAAAGGTGATCGAGGCCAACAGAAAAAATCCAATTCAACACGCCTATTATCGAGAATATGGAGATTTGCAAAAACTCTGCCTTTTTATTTTGCAAAATCAACAGCACAGTCTTTATCTTGGAAATCAAAAAATGTATGGGATACTCTTTGATGGAGCTTGGCTCTGGGAAGAGTATCTCAATCTTATATTGGGAGAAAAATTTTATCATCCAATGAATAAGAAAAAATTAGGTGTGCAAAAGTTCTTTGATAGGGCTGGTACAATCTATCCTGATTTTCTTGGAAGAAATCCGATCAATCGAGTTATTGCCGATGCAAAGTATAAGCCAGCAAAAAATATTTATGGCAGAGATTATCTTCAAATTCTAGCTTATATGCTCCGATTTGAGTCAAAGAGAGGCTATTTTTTGTACCCCCAAAGTGGTGAACAAAGGGATGGTCAGTTTATCCATTTAAGGTTAAACCAAGGGATTACTTATGAGAAAAATGTATCACCGAGAGAAGACATCGATGTGATCAAATTAGGATTTGTCATTCCAAGATACAGCAACAATTACAAAGAATTTGTTAGACAAATGGAAGAGAGTGAGAGACTATTTTTTCAGCTATTAGCCTCGGACAATGAAACTAATAGCTGAAAAAATGATAAAAGAGGCAATTACAGAAGATCTATATCTTTAGATATGGAGAAAATGCTGAAGGAATCGTATAAAAATTACTGATATCTACCATATTCGCCCAGATATATTCTTCCTTTTTTTGAGGAGTAGAAGGTGGAGTTTCAATAAAAATATCAAGTCCCTCGATCATCCATTCTTTATGCGTAAAAATATGTCGATGTAAGGGCAATTTGCTCACTTGGATGGGAACAAAATCAAGGCTTTTTATAAAGGAAAGAGCCTGATTTTGTGCTTCTTCCTCTGAAGTGTAGGAAAAATTTGGAAATTCATATAGACCGGCAAGGATTCCTTTATTTGGTCGTTTTCGAATTAACATATGTTCTTGGTCGTGAATTCGAAGGAGAAAGCGTTTTTCAATTGTCCGTTCTTTCTTTGGCGGTGTGATGGGATAATCAAGCTGTGTACCTGTTTGTTGAGACATACAGTATGGTCGGAGGGGACAAGCATTGCAGTTTGGTTTGGTCTTTGGGGTACAAATATTAGAGCCCAGATCCATGAGTGCTTGATTAAAATCGCCTGGTCGGTTGCTCATCATTTTTGGAAAAAAGAAAGCAGATGCCTCTTTTTTTGCTCTTTCTGTTTTGATGCTTTCTTTATAGGCGGTCAATCTTGCAAATATGCGCAAGAGATTGCCATCAATGGCAGGAATTTTTTGACCAAAGGCAATCGAGGCGATGGCAGCTGCGGTATAGGGGCCAATGCCTGCAATTTTTAATAAATCTTGGTAGGTAGAAGGCATAGTTCCACCAAAATCCTCCATAATTTGCACAGCACCTTTGTGGAGGTTTTGGACACGAGAATAGTAACCAAGTCCTTCCCAAAGTTTAGTGTAGACTTCTTCGGAAGCTTTAGCTAGGGAATGAATATCGGGGAGTTTTTTTAAGAAGCGTTCATAGTAGCTTTTTACGGTTTCTACTCTTGTTTGCTGTAACATAATTTCTGACAGCCACACATGATAACTTGTTGGATTTTCTCGCCAGGGAAGTTTTCGTTTATTTTGGTCATACCATTGTAATAAATAGCTTTCAAAATGATTCATTTTGTTCTCCTTTGCTGTTTAACAAAGATGATAAAATGAATTGTTGGAAAATGCAATGAAAATATGATAAAATAACTGTGTTTAGAGAGGAGGAGCAGATGTATCAAATTTCGTTAATATTGGCTGTGGCACCGGCACTTTGGTTGTTGTACTATATGTATCAATTAGATGAAATTGAAAAAGAACCTATAGGATTATTGGCACAGTTATTTATTTTAGGGGCGGTTTCCATTGTAGTGGCGTTTATTTTGGAAAAAATAGGATTTTCTATTTTAAATCGATACTTTGACGAGGATGAATTAATTTCCATTGTCATCAGCAATTTTTTCATTATTGGTGTGGTCGAGGAGATGACAAAGCGTTTTATTTTAAAGGCAGTGACATGGAACCATCCTGCATTTGATTATTGCTTTTGATGGAGTGGTTTATGCGGTAGCTGTGTCTTTAGGATTTGCTGCACTTGAGAACCTACTCTATGTCCATCGATTGGGCATTGGTGTTGTGCCACTTCGTGCGGTGACAGCGATTCCCGTGCACTGTATTACAGGAATTTTCATGGGACATTATTATGGATTGGCCAAGCTCTATCGGGAGAGGGGAAATGAGGAGAAAAAGAAAAGTTATCTTGCAAAGAGTTATTGGATACCTGTGCTTTTGCATGGAGCGTATGATTTTATTGCCAGTATTGGTGGATGGGGAATTGTTGTATTTTGGGCATTTTTAATTGGGATTGGATGTCGTCGCCTATTTTTCAGTGAAACGCTTTTCGAGAGAAGATGTGACAGTAAAAAACGGAGATACTACACAGTAGTATCCCCGTTTATTTTTTTAATTTTTATCCCAATGGATCGGGCAAGAATTAATTTGATGAGATCTGGAATAATAAATGGAATAACACCAACAGAGAGAGCCTTAAAAAAGCCAAGGTGCATCTGATGGGATAACCACAATGTTCCAAGGAGATAGCACAAAAAGAGTCCGATGATCATTCCTAAAAATTCAAGAGATATGTTATTTTGTGCGTATTGAGCAACCACTCCTGTGCACAGGCTGAGGAAAATAAATCCGATCAGGTATCCTCCAGTTGGACCTAAAAGTTTAATCAATCCGCCCTGAAAACCAGAAAATACAGGGAGTCCAATGGCGCCAATGAGAAGGTAGATTAGGCAGCTAATAACGCCGTCCCTCATACCGAGCACATAGGCGGCTAGGCAGACACCAAATGGAGTAAGAGAGAATGAAATTGGTCCCAATAGGAATAGAAAGAGGACCGAGTACACATAAAATTGCACTAAACAGTGCGATAAGTGTGATTCTTTTTGTAGACATAATGTTCCTTTCTTTTTAAAAATTTTATGAAATTATTATAAAAGGAAAGATAAAAAATGTCAATTAAATATAAATAAAAGTTAACATAAGTGTGAAGAAACTATGGTACAATAAAAGTAAAAAAATAGTGAGGGAGAAAAATGGGAGAATTATTAAATTATATAGAAAAAATGTGTCAAGATGACCTAGTAAAGATTGTCATTAGTAAGCCAAAAAAGGCCATTGAAGAGTTTAAAAAGATTGTGGTTGTGCAAAAGAAGGAGTTCTTTCAAATTGAGAAGTACACAAAGACACAGGTGTTTCATGAAAATATTGCGGGGAAGGATTTGAGTGCTAAGCTAAATGAATTGATTGAAAGTCATTTTTTACAAGTCAATGCCTTTGGGGAAAGGGGAGAACATATGATTATGATCTCCAAAAAGAGAAATCCAGCCTATAAGTTAAAGGCAAGGAGTGAGGAAAATAGCAAAGAAAATCAGAAAAAAGGGATGGAACACAATCGAAAAAAGAAGTATTTGCTCGAGGAGGGCAAGGTCATTGCCCCACTTGTCGATATGGGAATTTTTACTAAAGAGGGAAAAGTCGTAAAGAGTATGTATGACAAGTACAGGCAAATTAATCGAATGTTGGAATTAATTGATGATGCGATTTCTCACAGCAATTTGCAAGAAATGAATGTCATTGATTTTGGCTGTGGAAAGTCCTATTTGACCTTTATTTTATACCACTATTTGCATGAAATAAAGAAAATAAAAACAAGAATGATTGGGCTTGATTTAAAGGAAGAGGTCATTAAAAATTGCAATCTTGCAGCAAAACGGTATGGCTATGAGCATCTGGAATTTTTCCTCGGAGATATCAATGGCTTTCAGGCTCCATTTTCAGTGGATATGGTGATAACATTGCATGCCTGTGACACGGCAACAGACTATGCACTTTATAATGCTGTCCAGTGGGGGGCAAAGATGATTTTTCTGTGCCATGTTGTCAACATGAGCTCAATCAGCAACTAGACACCCAAAATTTTGGCATACTTTCCAAATATGGGATTGTCAAGGAGAGATTTGCAGCATTGGCCACCGATGCCATTCGAGCAAATTTATTGGAGTACAGTGGCTATCGCACACAATTATTGGAGTTTATTGACTTTGAACACACGCCAAAAAATATGATGATTCGTGCGGTCAGAAGAGCAATAACGCCCAAAATAGTGATTGAGAGCAGTAGAAGAGAAGTGGAAAATTTAATGAAAGAGTTCCATTTTTCTCCTACATTATATTCGTTACTTGTCAAAAAGGAGAGGTAGAGATGAATACATTAGTTATTGGGATTGCAGGTGGAAGTGGAAGTGGAAAGACAACATTGGCCAATCGCTTGGTGGAAAAATTTGGTGAAGATGAAGTGACAATTTTGCGTCACGACAATTACTATAAGGCTCATGATGATATTCCGTTTGAGGAGAGAGAAAATTTAAATTATGACCATCCTGATGCATTTGACACAGATCTTTTATGTGAACATTTGCGACTTCTTAAGGAGGGGCATTCCATTTCGGTGCCAACCTATGACTATTGCCTTCATACAAGGGCAAGGGAGTGCATCGTGGTGCATCCGGCACCTGCCATTGTCGTGGAAGGGATTTTGATTTTTTCAGAACCTAAATTGTGTGATTTAATGGATTTGAAAGTCTTTGTGGACACAGATGCAGATGTGCGAGTTTTGAGGAGAATTAAGCGAGATGTGGTCAAGAGAGGACGCTCCCTAGAGAGTGTAATGACACAATATTTGAGCACAGTAAAGCCAATGCACGAGCAATTTGTTGAACCAAGTAAGCGAAGGGCTGATTTGATTATTCCAGAAGGAGGAAAAAATCTAGTTGCTCTAGAGATGTTAATTCAAAAGGTGAACAATCACCTCTATCAGAGATAGTAACCAAGGTAATAAAAAGGCGACTTGCAATGCAGGTCGCCTTTTTATGTATGATTCTTTTCTTATTCTTCAATAACACGATAAACTGGTAGTCTGTGCATACCCCATTCTTGCATTGCACCATAGCTACCCATGTAGATGTCGACAAGACCAGTGAAGTTTCCAGTGTCTTCCACAGTGTAGACAATGTCGCTGTCACCAATCATAATCTTTGAACCTGCTGGAATTTCCTTCCAGTTGGTTGCAACGGTATGATTTGCTTTAGGCATCATGCCTTTGGCTGTTGGAATGTTTTTGTATTTGCCAGATCTTGTGTAATTGGTGTAAGCAGTTACGCGAAATGTACCAATCTTCTCGCCACGCTTTGGAGCAGCGTATACAGCATTGGATAAAATCGTACTTATAATAGCAGTTACAGCAAAAATCTTTCGTTAAACTCTTCTTCATTAGTCACCTCATAAATTCTTAAAAACTATTAACTAGTGTTGCGTTTGTTACAGTATAATTACAAAAATGTTAAATGTCAAGAGAAAGTTTTAAATTTTAGTTTCAAAACAAATAAAATAAAAAAAATTGGAAAAAACTTAAAAAAACTGTTGACAAAAATACAAAAGAAGTAATACTATAACACTTAGAAATTAGCACTCCTTAAAGATGAGTGCTAACAAAAGAAGGGAGGGAATGAGATTGGAGCTTGATAAGCGAAAGGTGTTAATTTTAAAGTCCATTATTAAGAATTATATGGAAACTGGAGAGCCAGTCGGATCAAGAACGATCTCAAAGCTTCCAGGTTTGAATCTGAGCAGTGCGACCATTCGAAATGAGATGAGTGATTTGGAAGATATGGGCTACATCTTGCAGCCACACACTTCGGCAGGTCGTGTGCCGTCGGATAAAGGATACCGCTTTTATGTCGATGAAATATTAAAAGACAAAGAAATTGAAGTGGCTGAATTTAAGACAGATGTCCTAGAAAAGGTAGGACGCTTGGAAGTAGTACTTCGGAAACTTGCTAAGATCATTGCGAGTAATACAAATTATGCGACAATGATTAGTGGACCAAAGGTCGAGGAAAATAAGATAAAGTTTTTACAGCTATCAAAATTAGAGGGCTCAAGGATTTTGATTGTCACAGTTTTTGATGGCAATATTGTTAAAAATAATATTATGGATTTAAAGAGGGAGCTTTCGGCAGATGAGCTTTTGGATTTAAATCTTTTACTCAATACAAGTTTAAATGGTCTCTCTATTGATGAGATTACCTTGGCAATGATGGCAAAATTAAAGTCCGATGCCGGAGTTTATGGGGATGTGATGGATATGGTGTTGTCTGAGATTGCCAGAGCGTTTACAAGTGATGATGAGGATTTACAGATTTATACAAGTGGTGCAACCAATATTTTCAAATATCCTGAATTATCAGACGGAGAGAAGGCATCAAAATTAATTGATGCTTTTGAACAAAAGGAAAAGCTCAAAAGGATATTTGACCAGACGCAAATTGCGGGAAATGATTATGGTATTCAGGTGTATATTGGCGAAGAACTTCCTGTGCAAAATATGCAGGACTGTTCGCTTGTAACAGCAAAGTATGAGTTTGGTCACGGAATCTGTGGCACGATTGGCATTGTGGGGCCAAAGCGCATGGACTATGAAAGAGTGGTTCAGACCATTAAAGAGGTGATGGCACAGATGGATCAAGATTTTAAAGACAAATAGAGAGGGAGACGGATGAAAAAGAAGGATGTAAGCCATAAGGTCAACGATGCAGAGAATACACAAAACACATCGGAGACCAAAGAAGAAAGAGCTGCAAAGGCTGCGGCTGCAATGGAAGAGATGCTCAATGAAGAGGGCAAAGAAGACGAGTGTGAACAAGAGGGCGTTGACCCAAAGGATCAACAGATCAAGGATTTGCAGGATCGTCTAGTACGAAATATGGCAGAGTTTGATAACTTTAGAAAGCGTACAGAAAAAGAAAAGGCAAATATGTTTGATATGGGAGCAAGAAGTATTGTTGAAAAACTTTTGCCAACTATTGATAATTTTGAAAGGGCACTAAAGAGCGTGCCAGAGGGCAAGGAATGTGAGTCATTTGCCGCTGGCATGGATATGATTTACAAACAGCTTCTAAAGGAATTAGAGGCCGTGGGCGTAAAGCCAATTGAATGTGTGGGTCATGAGTTTGATCCAAACTTCCACAATGCAGTGATGCATGTGGAGGATGACAGTGTGGGCGATAATATCGTCGTGGAAGAATTTCAGCGAGGATATACATATAAAGATGCTATTGTAAGACATAGTATGGTAAAAGTCGCAAATTAATAAAAAATTACTTGGAGGATAAGAATATGAGCAAGATTATTGGTATAGATTTAGGAACAACAAATAGCTGTGTAGCTGTTATGGAGGGTGGCAAGCCAGTTGTTATCCCAAATGCAGAGGGTTCAAGAACAACACCTTCTATCGTTGCCTTTACAAAGACAGGAGAGAGATTGGTCGGAGATGCGGCAAAGCGTCAGGCAGTAACTAATGCAGACCGCACCATTGCATCGATTAAGAGACATATGGGTACAGATTACAAGGTAACCATTGATGGAAAGTCTTACACACCACAGGAGATTTCTGCAATGATTCTTCAGAAGTTAAAAGCAGATGCAGAGAGCTACCTTGGTGAGAAGGTAACAGAGGCTGTCATTACCGTTCCAGCATATTTCAATGATGCACAGCGTCAGGCTACAAAAGATGCAGGTAAGATTGCAGGTCTTGATGTAAAGCGTATTATCAATGAGCCAACTGCTGCAGCACTTGCTTACGGACTTGACAATGAGAAGGAGCAAAAGATTATGGTATACGATCTTGGTGGTGGTACATTTGATGTATCTGTCATTGAGATTGGTGATGGTGTCATTGAAGTTTTGTCAACCAATGGTGATACTCATCTTGGTGGTGATGACTTTGATAATAAGATTACAGATTGGTTAGTTTCTGAGTTTAAGAAGGCTGAGAACATCGACCTTTCTAAGGACAAGATGGCATTGCAAAGATTAAAGGAAGCATCAGAGAAGGCAAAGAAGGAACTTTCTACAGCAACAAGTACAAACATCAATCTTCCATTTATCACAGCCAATGCTGAGGGACCAAAGCACTTGGATATGACCCTTACAAGAGCAAAGTTTGATGAGTTGACCAGTGATTTGATTGAGAGAACAGCTATTCCTGTACAGAATGCATTGAGTGATGCAGGTATTACAGCAGCTGACCTTGGAAAGGTACTCCTTGTTGGTGGTTCTACTCGTATGATCAATGCTCAGGAGAAGGTAAAGCAGTTGACCAATACTGAGCCAAGCAAGACATTGAACCCAGATGAGTGTGTAGCTATTGGTGCAAGTATTCAAGGTGGTAAGCTCGCAGGTGATGAGGGCGCAGGAGATATTCTTCTTCTTGATGTCACACCACTTTCACTTTCTATTGAGACAATGGGTGGAGTGGCAACTCGATTGATCGAAAGAAATACAACCATCCCTACAAAGAAGAGTCAGGTCTTCTCTACAGCAGCAGATAATCAGGAAGCTGTTGATATCAATGTAGTACAGGGTGAGAGACAATTTGCAAAGGACAACAAGTCTCTTGGCAGATTTAGACTGGATGGAATTTTGCCAGCAAAGCGCGGTGTTCCACAGATTGAGGTTACTTTTGATATTGATGCCAATGGTATTGTCAATGTATCTGCAAAGGATCTTGGCACAGGTAAGGAGCAGCACATCACCATTACTTCAGGAACGAATATGTCTGAGAGCGACATTGAAAAGGCTGTTCGAGAGGCACAGGAGTTTGAGGCTCAGGATAAGAAGAGAAAAGAGGGCATCGATACAAGAAATGATGCGGAGAGCTTAGTATTCCAGACAGAGAAGAACTTGGAAGAAGTTGGCGATAAGATGGATGCAGCAGATAAGAGTGCAATTGAGGCTGACCTCGCCGCACTAAAGACTGCAGTGGAGGCAACCACAGCAGAGAGCATCACAGAGGATCAGGTTGCCCAGATTAAGGCAGCTCAGGAGAAGTTGTTAGAGAGTGCACAAAAGCTCTTTGCAAAGGTTTACGAGAATGCACAGCAAGCTCAGCAGGCAACAGGTTCAGCGGATGCAGGCACAACAGAGGGTGCACACTCTGGTGATGACAATGTTGTCGATGGAGATTTCAAGGAAGTATAATAGCGGCAGAAAGGATCAATAATGGCAGAGACAAAGAGAGATTATTACGAAGTTTTAGGTGTTGATAAGAATGCCAATGATGCCGCAATCAAAAAGCATATCGAGTGCTTGCAAAGAAGTATCACCCAGATGCCAATCCAGGTGATGCTGAAGCGGAGAAGAAGTTTAAGGAAGCAAGCGAGGCATACTCTGTTCTAAGCGATCCAGAAAAGAGAAAACAATACGACCAATTTGGTCATGCAGCTTTTGATGGCGGAGCAGGCGGAGCTGGAGCAGGTGACTTTGGTGGTTTTAGTGGCTTTGGTGGCTTCGGTGGTTTTAGTGGCTTTGGATTTGACGGTGATGATATCTTTGGGGATCTTTTTGGAAGGAGAAGTTCAAGAGAGCCAAGCAATGGTCCAATGCGAGGTGCCGATGTACGCACAGGTGTACGTCTGACCTTTGAAGAAGCTGTGTTTGGTTGCGAAAAGGAGATTACAGTCAACTTTAAGGAGACTTGTAAAACTTGTAACGGCAGTGGAGCAAAGCCAGGAAGTTCGCCAGTGACCTGTCCAAAGTGTCAGGGCAAGGGAAAGATTATCTACACATCACAGAGTTTATTTGGAACAATGCAAAATGTAACGGCTTGTCCAGACTGTGGTGGAACAGGACAGATTGTCAAGGACAAATGTCCAGATTGTGGTGGCAATGGCTATATCCAAAAGAGAAAGACCTTTAAGGTCACAATTCCAGCAGGTATTGACAATGGGCAGATGGTGCGCATGGCCGATGGCGGTGAGCCAGGAAAGAATGGCGGACCAAGAGGTTCTCTTCTTGTTGAAGCTGTAGTTAGCCCACATCCAATCTTTAAGCGTCAGGATATGGATATTTATTCTACCGTGTCGATTTCATTTGCCAAGGCTGCTCTTGGCGGCCAATCCGTGTGAGAACGGTCGATGGAGAGGTCGAATATGAGGTAAAACCAGGAACTCAGACGGGCACAAAGGTTCGCTTAAGGGGAAAAGGTGTTCCATCCATTCGCAACAAGAATGTACGAGGCGACCACTATATGACATTGGTTATTGAGGTTCCAAAGTCTATGACAGAGGCTCAAAAACAGGCACTGCGTTCCTATGATGCGGCAATGCATGGAGAGGTCAATGTCGATGAGACAAAGGCAAAGCCGAAAAAGAAAGGGCTTAAAGGAGAACTTTAAGAATATTATTGACGATATACTATAGAGTTTTATATAATAGATGAGGGAGGGGCATTGGCCGCTCCTTTACTATTATTTATACGAAATGATCATTAAAAATCGGGAGAATAAAGATGAAGTGGAAGAAATTTACATTGACAACGACAACAGCAGCTGTAGATCTTGTCAGTGCAACTTTTGATGAAATTGGGCTCGAGGGGATTGAAATTGAAGATAATGTCCCACTTTCTGAGTCAGATACGAAGGGAATGTTTATTGATATTTTGCCTGAGTTGCCACCAGATGATGGTGTAGCTAAAGTGAGTTTTTATCTTGAGCCAGAGGCCGATATTGAGGGGATTTTAAAAAATGTCCACGAGGCATTGGATGAGTTAAAGATGTTTACAGACCTTGGAGAGTGCAGTATCACAGAAGATGAGACAGAGGATAAGGATTGGATTAACAACTGGAAAGAGTTCTTAAGCCATTTATGGTGGGGGACATTTTGATTTTGCCAACATGGGAGACGATTCCAGAAAATGCAAAGTACAAGGAATTAATTCACATTGATCCAGGCACAGCCTTTGGCACAGGAGCACATGAGACGACACAGCTTTGTATCAAGCAATTAGAAAAGTATATTCAGCTAGAAAAAGAGAAAGGAAATCAGGATGTAGAGATTCTTGATGTGGGCACGGGAAGTGGAATTTTGGGGATTGCTGCATTAAAGCTTGGGGCAAAACATATTTTTGCGACGGATCTGGATGACAATGCCATCGAAGCTGTGGGAGAAAATCGCAAGAGCAATGACATTGATGAAAAAGATTTTGAAGTGATTTGTGGAAATATTATTGATGACGAAAAGATTCAAGCAGAAGTTGGGGATGAAAAGTATGATATTGTTGTCGCCAATATTTTGGCTCCTGTGATTATTATGTTACAAAAGGAAGTGTATCGACACTTAAAGCACGGTGGAATCTTTATTACATCGGGAATTATTGATACAAAGGAAGCAGAAGTTAAAGCTGCATTGTCAGAAAATCCGGAGTTTGAGATTTTAGAGACAACATATCAGGGTGAGTGGGTGAGCATTACGGCGAGAAGAAAGTAGGTAAGGATGTATCATTTTTTTGTTCAGCCAGAGCAAGTTAACGAAAAAGAGATTGTTATTTATGGAGAAGATGTCAATCATATTGGAAATGTTCTGCGAATGAAACCAAAGGAAAAAAATTGCTCATTAGTGCGGGAGGAATAGATTATCTCTGTGAAATTGACAAAATTTCAAGGGAAGAAGTCTATTTGAGTATTCTTAAGCAAAATGAGAATTCCATGGAGCTTCCTGTAAAGATTACCCTTTATCAAGGAATGCCAAAGGCCGAAAAGATGGAATTAATTATTCAAAAGGCTGTTGAGCTTGGGGCAAGTCGCATTGTACCAGTGATGACAAGGCGGGTGATTGTAAAACTTGATGAGAAAAAAGTAAGGACAAAGGTGGCAAGGTGGCAGGCGATTGCTGAGGCAGCAGCAAAGCAATCAAAGCGAAGTACCATTCCAGAAGTCACTTTTCCAATCTCCTTTGTACAGGCTTTAGAGGAATCTTCTTCATCCAATCAGCAATTTATTCCCTATGAATTGGCCAGTGGGATGGAAAACACAAGGAAACTGCTAAAGGCTGTGGTTCCAGGAGATGAGATCAGTATTTTTATTGGACCAGAGGGCGGATTTGAGGAGGAAGAAATCCAAATGGCAATCGAAAGAAAGGTAAAGCCAATCACATTGGGCAGGCGAATCCTTCGAACAGAAACTGCTGGATTTGTAGTGCTTTCCAATTTGATGATTGCTGTGGATGTTGATTAAACTTCTTTGCAAACCAATAAGTGTTTGTTATAATGAAAAGTAGCTTGTCAACGGATTGATTTGGAGGAGAATATGGATACCATAAAGATTGCAAATGAAGTGGTGGCGGTTATTGCAGCTTTGGCTGCTATGGAAGTCGACGGTGTAAAGTCGATGGCTGGCAATATTACAAATGAAATGATTCAGAAATTGAGCAAAAAAAGTCTTTCAAAGGGCGTAAGGGTGGATGTCAATGAGGGAAGAGTTTCTGTGGTATTGATGCTCAATATTGATTATAATGCAAGTATTCCAAAAGTAAGTGAAAATGTACAAAACCGAGTTAAAAATGCCATTGAAAGTATGACCGATTTGTGCGTGTTGGAAGTTGTTGTCAAGGTGGCTGGGGTAAGTGTTGCGTGAAAACAAAAAAAATAGCTACATTTGGAATGTTAATTGCCTTGGCAATGATTTTTAGCTATATTGAATCCATTTTGCCCATTAATTTGGGTATTCCTGGAATTAAGCTGGGACTGGCCAATATTGTGACCATTGTTTCACTCTACCTGATTGGCGTGCGAGGAGCAGTTTTTGTCTCCTTATTGCGTATTATCTTGGTGGGGCTGACCTTTGGAAATGGATCAGCCATGCTCTTTTCGCTTTCGGGTGGAATTTGTAGTTTAGTTTGTATGGTACTTGTCAAGGAGATAAAAATATTTAGTGTGTATGGTGTGAGTATGGTTGGCGGTGTGATGCACAATGTGGGGCAGATTTTAATGGCTATGCGTGTATTAGACGAAAGTAAGATTTTAAGCTATTTGCCAGTGTTAGTGATTTCTGGCGTACTCACAGGAATGGTTATTGGCCTGATTGCTGGGCAGGTAATTGATAGGATTCATTCAGTTTGGGAAAAAATGTAGGAGGAATAGGAAGATGATTGATCGAACAGTAAAGGAATTGGTGCAATATGGTCTAAAAACAGGATTGATAGAAGAAGAGGATGCGATCTATGCACGAAATTTGATATTGGCGGACTTGAAAAAGGATGATTATGAAGATGATGATGTAGCGGATCGTCCTTTAGAGATGATTTTAAAAGATCTTTTAGATTATGCCTGTCAACAGGGGCTTTGTGATGACAATGTGGTCGCAAGAGATTTGTTTGATACAAAATTGATGAATGATTTGATGCCCAGACCTTCTGAGGTGATCAAGACCTTCCATGAAAAGTATTTGATTTCTCCAAAGGATGCCACAGATTACTTCTACAAGTTATCGCAGGATAGTGATTATATTCGAAGATATCGAATTTGTAAGGATATTAAGTGGAAGACCGATACAAAATATGGTGCACTTGATATTACGATCAATTTATCTAAGCCAGAGAAGGATCCAAAGGCAATTGCAGCAGCAAAAAAGGCAAAACAAAGTGGATATCCAAAGTGCTTATTGTGCCAAGAAAATGTGGGCTATGCAGGAAGAAGTAATCATCCAGCAAGAGAAAATCATCGAATCATTCCTATGGAAATTCATCATAGTCAATGGTTTATGCAATATTCTCCTTATGTCTACTACAATGAGCACTGTATTGTATTTAATGGTCAGCATGTGCCAATGAAAGTGGAGAGGGCCACATTTTGTAAATTATTTGACTATGTTAAGCAATTTCCACACTATATGTTAGGATCCAATGCCGATCTTCCGATCGTTGGCGGTTCAATTTTGAGTCATGACCATTTTCAGGGAGGAAGATATGACTTTGCTATGGCCAAAGCTCCGATTGAAATTGAAGTTGGCCAATTTGCTGGAGTAGATGTTGGCATCGTCAAGTGGCCAATGAGTGTACTTCGACTTTCAGGAAAAGACACAGAGACGATTATTGAGCTTGCAGATAAGATTTTAAATGCTTGGCGAAACTATAGTGATGAAGAGGTCAATATTTTGGCACAGACGGATGGGGAGCCACATAACACCATTACACCAATTGCAAGAAAAAAGGGAGAGGTATATGAGCTTGATTTGGTTTTACGAAACAATAGGACGACCAAAGAAAGACCAGATGGACTTTTTCATCCAAATGCAAAATTACATCACATCAAAAAAGAAAATATTGGACTGATTGAAGTTATGGGATTGGCCATTTTACCAGGCAGATTAAAGGATGAGCTTTCGCTTTTAGCAGACTGCCTCTTGGCTGGTGGAGATCCAAATGGTGATGAAAGAATTGCAAAACATGCAGACTGGGCACAGGAATTGACAGAGAAATATGGTACTTGGTCAAAGGATAGTATTGATGAAATTTTAAAAAGGAAGTGGGATTGGTATTTCAGCAGGTGCTCGAGGATGCAGGTGTATATAAATGCGATGCCAAAGGGCGAGAGGCCTTTTTGAGATTTATTAATGGATTACTAAAATAAAAAGAGACAGGAGAAAAATAGATATGGCAAAGACAAAAGTAGATATTGTTTCTGGTTTTTTGGGAGCAGGAAAGACTACATTTATTAAAAAGCTAATTGGTGAGGCTATTCAAGGTGAACAGACCGTTTTGATTGAGAATGAGTTTGGTGAAATTGGAATTGACGGGGGCTTTTTGAAAGACTCGGGTATTGAAATTAAAGAAATGAATTCAGGCTGTATTTGCTGTTCATTGGCAGGAGATTTTGCCACTTCATTGAAAGAAATTTTGACAAAGTTTAAGCCGGATCGCATTATTATTGAACCAAGTGGTGTTGGAAAATTGTCTGATGTGATGAAGGCGGTGGCAGATGTAGAGGAAGAACTTGAGGTTGAGCACAACTGTGCAGTGACGGTTGTCGATGTGAAAAAGTGCAAGATGTATATGAAAAACTTTGGTGAGTTCTTTAATAATCAGATTCAATTTGCAGGAACTATTATTTTAAGTCGTGCTGATATTGCCGATCAAAAAAAGATTGATGAGGCCGTTGCCCTTATTCGCAATGTTAATCCAACAGCAACCATTATTACAACTCCAATTACAGAACTGACGGGTGAGAAGTTATTGGAAGTTTTGGAGTCCCCAGTGGACTTGAAAAAAGAACTTCTTGATGAGATGGCTCATGAGCATGATCACCATCACCATGAGTATGATCATGACTGTGATCACGACCACCATCACCATGAGCATGATCACGATCATCATGAGCATGACCATGATTGCGATCACGACCACCATCACCATGACCATGATCATGATCACGACCATCATGAGCATGACCATGACTGCGATCACGACCACCATCACCACGATCACGATCACGAGTGTCACGATGAACATTGCACACATGATCATCACCATCATCACGCCGATGATGTGTTTGATAGTGTTGGCTTTGAACAGGTTCCTGCAATTACAAAGGAAAAGCTGACAAAGATTTTGACAAAGTTAAAAGAGGGCGAGGAATTTGGCACAGTGTTGCGTGCAAAGGGAATGATTGCCGATGCAAATTCTAAGGCATGGTTTTATTTTGATCTTGTGCCAGAGGAGATTCAGATTCGTCAGGGCGAGCCGGATGTTACAGGAAAGGTTTGTGTCATTGGAACAGATTTAAAGGCAGCAGCACTTGAGAAGGAGTTTAGGGGATAATGACGGGAACTTTTGATAGAGAGCCGACCAGCACGAGTATACCTGTATTTGTGATCAATGGATTTTTAGAGAGTGGTAAGACACAATTTATGAAGTTTACGATGCAGCAGGAGTATTTTCAGGACGATCGGCCAACCCTTCTTGTTCTCTGTGAAGAGGGAGAAGAGGAATATGATGAAAAGCTACTAAAGAGGACCAACACTCATCTTGCGGTTATAGAGGATCAAAAAGAAATGACCGTGGAAAGACTTCATGAGTTGGAACTTGTCTATGATCCAGGTAGAGTGCTGATTGAGTGGAATGGAATTTGGAATCAAGATGAATTGGAGATTCCAGAGAATTGGTTTGTCAATCAAGTAGTCACACTCTTTGATACTTCAACCATGGATTTATATTTAAAGAATATGAAATCATTGATGGGACCAATGCTTCGACACAGTGAGCTTGTACTCTGTAATCGCGCAGATGATATTCCAATGGATACACTTGGTGAGTATCATTTCCCAATTGAGAACGATGGCCAGCAATGCAGAGATTGTATTTGAGGGTCGAGAGGGTGAGATTCGAGGAGATTTTAGCATCGAACTTCCTTATGATTTAGATGCAGATGTCATCAAAATTGAGCCAGAAGACTTTGGAATCTTTTACATGGATAGTATGGAAAGATCAGATAAGTACAATGGAAAGAGTGTAGAATTTGCTGGGCAGGTCGTAAAACCAAGAAATATTCCAAAGAATAGTCTGGTTGTCGGAAGAAGGGCAATGACTTGTTGCGAGGCAGATATGCAATTTTTAGGATTTTTATGTTATTATCCAGGGGCAGATAGCTCCACAATAAGGATTGGGTAAAAGTCAAGGGGAAAATTAAAATAGAAAATGTGGCTGTTTATCGAGGAGAGGGAGCAGTGATTGAGGTAACTGAAGTTCTTCGAACAGGTCCAATTCAAGAAATTGTTACATTTTAAATTATAGAGGGGGGAGAGATAGACTCTCCCCTTTTTGTTAACATTGAACTTTTTTCATGTCGACGAGAAGAGTATATGGAATATGCATATTGGTGTATCCAACACCGAGTTGAATTTTTGGTTTGTTCTCTCCATGAAAATCGGAACCACCCGTTGGCAATAATTTATAGCAATGGGCGAGTTTTAGTAGTTTTTGGGTGTCAGAAATTTGAAATGAGGAATGATAACATTCTATTCCGTGAGCTCCATAATTGCTGATCACTTTAACTAGGTTTTCAAGCTCAATATCAGATAGGTGATAGCGAGTAGGATGGGCCAGTGAAATAAAAAAGTGATATTTGTGAAAGAAGTCCATCACCCTTTCCATTGTGACCTGTTTAGGAGGAAGAAATGGACTTCCGTCACCAAGGTAGGATGAAAAAGCATCAGAGGCAGTGCGAAAATATCCCTTTGAAACTAAAGTGCGTGCGATATGGCCACGGGTGACAACAGCATTGGGATTCTTTTGGTATAAATCTTCCATAGAGATTTCAATGCCAGCTTTATTGAGACGACGAATAATTTCGTTATTTCTTTCATCGCGCATATCAATAAAGACTTGTAGATCTTTTTGAATGGCCTCTAGGTGTGTGGTCGAATAATCTCCCTGAAGAAGGTAGCCAAGAATATGAATTTCTCCGCTTCCGTAGCCGCAATCCATTTCGATGCCAGGGATGACTTCGATCGGAAGGTCCGTTCCTGCAAGAAGTGCTTCGCTGACACCAAGGATGGTATTGTGGTCAGTGATGGCAATGGCGGCGAGTTTTCGCCTGTCAGCTTCTTGAACTAGTTGTGTGGGTGTCAAATGTTCCATCAGATGCTGTAGTGTGACTATGTAAATCAATATATTTTCTCATATTTTCCTCCAAGGTTGTTTTTAATAGATATAGTGTAACATATATGCTATACTTTTGGGTATATTTCTAGGATGAGGTTTAAAATGTCAACAAAAAAATATCGAATTTCAGGAAGTAAATATAGCTATCGAGAGAGACAAAAGCGAAAAGAAAGACAGAGGCAGTTATTTGTGCCGAGGTTCATTTTTATCATTTTTATCTTGATTGCAGGGACAACATCAGCTGTAGTGGGAATTCAAAATTCGAGACAATTACAAAAAGAAAAGAACATCCAATGGTTGAGTGATAAGAGATTAAATAATAATGTTTTTCTTGAACAGGTCAATTTGCGAGGGCTGACGATAGAAGAGGCAAGAGAAAAAATGATAGAAAATTACCCATGGGATATGAAGATTTTGGTGGATAATCAGGAATATGAGGTATTTAATTTTGCAAACTTAGCGATTGATAATGCATTGCAAAAAATTTATAAAAAAAATAGCAAAGGCAAGTATTTTTTACAATTTCAGCATATGCAGGCAAGAATCGAGCAGGTTGCAGATGATGCCTCCAATCAATTTGACCAAGAGGCAAAGGATGAAAAGATACTTGAGTTTGATCCACAGACACAAAATTTTACCTATGCCCAGAGAAGAGATGGAGTAACACTAGATAAGAAGCAATTAATAGAAGATATTCAGACAGCTTTGAAAACGAAAAAATTTCAAGCACAAAAATAGAGGCAAAACTTCATCACACAGTGGCCAGGGATTATCAGACACTGAGTGTGGTTTCAATAGATTTGGAAGATGAAGATTTAAGTCATGTCTGTGAAAAAGTGAGTGGTACGGTGATCAAAAAGGATGAAATTGCCTCGGTAAAAGCAATGCTCAAGGAAGGTGTGAAAACTGAGGGAGCAGATCAAATGGCAACGGCCATTTACAATGCGGCAATCAATGCAGGATTAAAGATAAAAGAAAGATATCCAGCGGAACAAATTCCGAAATTTGGCATGGTTGGACAAGATGCAACCATTGATTCAGAAAAGGATTTAAAGTTTGAAAATACCACAGGAGCAGAGATTGGAATCATTGCTAGAAATGGAAGATAAAAAACTGGTAGTTGAACTCGTTGGCTTTTCCTGTGCTATCAGAAGGTGAGAAAATTTATCTTGTTGTGGAACAAAGGCAGGAAGATGAGTTGCCACAGCCAGAGTATATTGCAGATAGGACACTAAAGACAGGAGTGGAAATTGTGGCAGAGGCAGGGATGCACGGTGGTCTTTGGAGAACAAAGCTTGTGAAAGAAAAGAAAGGGAAAGTGGAACATGTAGAGGTTTTGGGAGATTGTTTCTACAAAGGTAGAGGGGCAGTAATTCGACAGGGAGTTCGCTAGAAGAGTGGCGACAAGGCTGTATCTGATAAAGAACAAGAAAGGTGCTGTATTCCATTTGCAATTATAATCAGAGTTGATATAATAGGGTTAGAACGCTTTTGCGTTACAATGGACTTTTTCAACATAGTAGGAGGAAATTATTTATGGCAAAGAGAAGTATGAAGACCATGGATGGAAACCAGGCCGCTTCCCATGCATCATATGCATTTACAGAAGTCGCAGCGATCTATCCTATTACACCTTCATCTGTTATGGCTGAGCATACAGACGAGTGGGCAACGGAAGGTAGAAAGAATATCTTCGGACAGACAGTACAGGTAACAGAGATGCAGTCAGAGGCTGGTGCTGCTGGTGCTGTACATGGTTCACTTGCAGCTGGTGCGCTTACAACAACTTATACAGCTTCACAGGGACTTTTGCTCATGATCCCAAATTTATATAAGATTGCTGGTGAGCAATTACCAGGTGTTTTCAATGTATCTGCTCGTGCAATTGCATCTCATGCACTTTCAATCTTCGGAGACCACTCCGATGTATATGCTTGTCGCCAGACAGGTTGTGCAATGCTTTGCGAGTCATCTGTACAGGAGGTTATGGATCTTACACCTGTTGCACATCTTGCAGCATTGAAGGGAAAGGTTCCATTTATCAACTTCTTTGATGGATTTAGAACATCCCATGAGATTCAAAAGATTGAGACTTGGGATTATGAGGATCTCAAGGAGATGACAGATTTTGAGGCAATTGAAGCTTTCAGAAAGAATGCATTAAATCCAGAGAGACCAGTTATCCGTGGTTCAGCACAAAACCCAGATATCTTTTTCCAGGCTAGAGAGGCTAGCAACCCTTATTATGATGCACTTCCAGCAATCGTACAGGAGTATATGGACAAGGTAAATGCAAAGATTGGCACAGATTACAAGCTCTTTAACTACTACGGAGCAAAGGACGCTGAGACAATCATCGTTGCTATGGGATCTGTAAATGATACCATTGAAGAGACAATTGATTACTTACTTGAGCAGGGACAAAAGGTTGGTGTTGTTAAGGTTCGCCTTTACAGACCATTCTCTGTAGATGCTTTTGTTGCAGCTATTCCAGACACCGTAAAGAGAATTCAGGTTCTTGACAGAACAAAGGAGCCAGGTGCTCTTGGCGAGCCACTTTACCTCGATGTTGTTGCTGCATTGAAGGGCACAAAGTTCCATGACATTCCTGTAACTTCAGGTCGCTATGGTCTTGGATCAAAGAATACAACACCAAATCAGATCGTTGCTGTATTCAACAACACAGATAAGCAAAGATTTACTATTGGTATCAAGGATGATGTCACCAATCTTTCACTTGATCCAGGTGCTGATCTTGTCACAACTCCAGAGGGGAACAACCAACTGTAAGTTCTGGGGTCTTGGTGCCGATGGTACTGTAGGTGCAAACAAGAACTCTATCAAGATCATTGGTGATAACACAGATATGTATGCACAGGCTTACTTTGACTATGATTCAAAGAAGTCCGGTGGTGTTACTATGTCTCACCTTCGCTTTGGTAAGAAGCCAATCAAGTCAACTTACTTGATTACAAGAGCAAACTTTGTTGCTTGCCATAACCCAGCTTACATCCGTAAGTTTAATATGGTTCAGGAAATTGTTGATGGTGGTACATTCCTTTTGAACTGCCCATGGTCTGTAGAGGATATTGATCAGCATCTTCCAGGACAGGTAAAGAAGTATATCGCAGATCACAAGATTAACTTCTACATTATCGATGGTGTGAAGATTGGTATTGAGACAGGTATGGGACCAACTCGTATCAACACAATTTTGCAGTCTGCATTCTTCAAGCTCACAGGAATTATTCCAGAGGCTAAGGCAATTGAGTTGATGAAGGAAGCAGCACAAAAGACATACGGCCGCAAGGGTGAGGATGTTGTAAAGAAGAACTGGGCTGCTATTGATGCTGGTGCAACAGGAGTGGTTAAGGTGGATGTTCCAGCTGAGTGGAGCAATTGTGCAGATGAAGGTCTTGACTATCCAAAGGCTACAGAGGGTATTGACAAGACACTTGCATTTGTAAACAATATTCAGACAGCTGTAAGTGCTCAGGAGGGTAATAACTTACCAGTTTCTGCATTTACAACTTATGTTGACGGTACAACACCAAGTGGTACATCTGCTTACGAGAAGAGAGGTATTGCTGTCAATGTTCCTGTATGGAATAATGAGAATTGTATCCAGTGTGGTTTCTGTGCCTATGTATGTCCACATGCTGTTATCAGAACAATTGCTCTTACAGAGGATGAGGCAAACAATGCTCCAGAGGGTATGCCAACACTTGCAATGAACGGAATGCCAGGTTACAAGTTTGCCATCAGCGTGTCACAGTTAGACTGTACAGGTTGTGGTTCTTGTGCAAATGTATGTCCTGGAAAGAAGGGCGAGAAGGCTCTTACAATGCAGAACTTTGAGGCAAATGTTGACAAGCAGGCTTGGTTTAACTACACAAATAAGCTTCCAGAGAAGCCAGAGGTAATTTGCTAAGTTTAAGGAGACAACAGTTAAGGGTTCACAGTTTAAGAAGCCATTACTTGAGTTCTCAGGTGCTTGTGCAGGTTGTGGAGAGACTCCATATGCTAGATTGATCACACAGCTCTTTGGCGATAGAATGTACATTGCCAATGCAACAGGATGTTCTTCTATTTGGGGTAACTCATCACCTTCAACACCTTATACAGTGAATGCAAAGGGTTATGGTCCAGCTTGGTCTAACTCACTCTTTGAGGATGCAGCTGAGTTTGGTTATGGTATGCACCTTGCAGATGTTGCCATCAGAACAAGACTTAGAGGCATTGTTGAGGAATTTGCAGCAAATGGTTCAGATGAGGTTAAGGCAGCAGCACAGGAATACTTAGATACATATCATGTAGGTGCTAAAAATGGTGCAGCTACAGAGAAGCTTCTTGCTGCAATTGCAGAAGACAATAGCGAGAATGCTGTTGAGTTAAAGAACAACAAGGAATTCCTTGCAAAGAAGAGCCAGTGGATCTTCGGTGGTGATGGATGGGCTTATGATATCGGATTTGGTGGTCTTGACCATGTTCTTGCAAGTGGCAAGGATGTCAACATCATGGTATTCGATACAGAGGTTTATTCTAATACTGGTGGACAGTCTTCTAAGTCAACAAAGACAGGTGCAGTTGCACAGTTTGCTGCTGGCGGTAAGGACACAAAGAAGAAGGATCTTGCAAGCATTGCAATGAGCTATGGCTATGTATATGTAGCACAGATCGCAATGGGTGCAGATTACAATCAGACAGTAAAGGCTCTTGCTGAGGCTGAGGCTTACAATGGCCCATCATTGATCATTGCATATGCTCCATGTATCAACCATGGTATCAAGAAGGGTATGTCAAAGGCAATGACAGAGGAGAAGCTTGCTGTTGAGACAGGTTACTGGAATAACTTCAGATTCAACCCAGAGGCTGAGAACAAGTTCTCATTGGATTCTAAGACTCCTACAGGAGATTATCAGGAATTCCTTAAGGGCGAGGTTCGTTACGCATCTTTGGCTTTGAAGGATCCAGAGAGAGCAAATAAGCTCTTTGAGCAGAACGAGGAGAATGCTAAGGAAAGATTTACTTACTTAGAGAAGCTCGTAACACTTTATTCCAAATAATTTGTACCATATGGTATAATAAGGGGGGCGGAGACGCCCCCCCTATTTTAGACGAAAAAATGAAAAAGGATGTGAAAAAAATGCAAAGAAGAAGAAAAACTCGATGGATGGCCCTTGCACTTGCAGGTTTTTTCTCTGTCAGTGCAGGGATGACCTCATTTGCAGCCAGCGGTGTGTGGAGTAAGCAAAGTGATGGAACATATTTGATGTATGATGGTTCTTCATTGGATGGCGTTGTTGCCAGAGGAATTGATGTGTCAAAGTGGCAGGGGGTCATTGATTGGACACAGGTGCCAAAAGATGATATTCAATTTGTTATGATTGGCACAAAGGCAAGGACTGGACTGGATGAGCAGTTTCATAACAATGCGAGAAATGCAGCACAAAATGGTGTAAAGCTTGGTGCGTATATTTATTCACAGGCAATGACAGTGGCTGATGCACAGGCAGAGGCAGACTTTGTGCTCGATTTGGTAAAAGATTATCCAATTTCCTACCCAATTGCCTATGATGTGGAAGACGATCCAACTCAGGGCAAGCTTTCCAAGCAACAGTTGACCCAGGTCATTGATGCCTTCTGCAATCGAATCAAGGAAGCAGGCTATTATCCGATTGTCTATGCCAATGACTATTGGCTGACCAATAAGATTGATAGCAGCATTCCACAGAAGTACCCAATTTGGGTTGCTCGCTACAATGTAAAGCATACATTTGCAACTCCTGTAATGTGGCAGGCCAGCAGCACAGGAAGAGTTGCAGGTATCAATGGCGATGTCGATATTAATTTCCAATATCAGAGTTTTGAGGGAAAGACACCAGCCAATACTTGGAGAAATATCGGCGGAAAGCGCTATTGCTACAGAAATTATCAGCCACAAAAGAGTACTTGGGTACAGGAACAGGGTAAGTGGTATTATCTTGATGCCAATGGTGTGATGGCAACCGGATGGATCCTTGTCAACAACCAATGGTATTTTATGGATGAAACAGGAAAGATGCTCACTGGTACAATCAACTCTAATGGAAAGACCTATTATTTGGCTGCGGATGGGCATATGCTTGCTAATGCCACAGTTACCCTAAACGGAGTGCAATATCAGGCTGATTCCAGCGGTGCACTTTCTGGAAATGTGGCCAATGGTGTAATGGCAAGTGGTACGCCAAATAGCACAACGACAAATCGCAGTGCAGGAAAACCTGCCATCTATGCGGGAGTCTATCGAAGTGACGCCAACAACGGTCCGGGAGTAAAAAAGTAAGATCTGGATACCTTTAGTGAGGGGAATGTATCAACTTATTTTGAGCTCTCCATTCCCTCGGCGAAATTCCATAGATTGTCTTAAAGGCACGAGAAAAATGAAGCTGATTTTCATATCCTACGGCGGATCCAATGTCCCCAATGGATAGGGAAGTCAGCTTTAATAATTCTGTTGCCTTGATCATTCGATAATTGATTAAAAACTCCTGTGGAGAACGCCCGATGGATGAACGGAACAGTTTGCTCAAGTAACTTCTATTGATTCCACATATTTTGGAAATTTCATCAATACTAATATTATTTTGAAAAGTTCTGTTCAATATAGTGGATGGCTTCCCTGATGTAGTAGTTACTCATCTTATCACTTTGAATGAGATTGGGCGACTTAGAAGATTGAATTAAATAATCTAGAAATAAGTATAGATGTCCAATTAAATGAAAATGAGATTCTTTGGAGTGCTGACTAATATAGAGCATTTCTTCCATCAATTTTTCACGAATATTTTTTGAATTGGCATGATATACAGGAGTATCTAGGGAAAAATTCGTGATATCCACAATTTCTTTTACTTTTAGTCCATCAAATTCAATCCAAGTGTATTCCCAGGGAATCTTAGAATCGGCATAGTAAGTGGTAATTTGGTTGGGAAAGATTAAAAATCCCTGTCCACTTTTAATGAAGTAGTTCTGTGATTCGTGTTTTGAATTTTCTGCGATTAGTGTACCTGTTCCTGAAATGACATAGTGGAATAAGTAGTGATTTCTAGCAATGGGACCAAATGAGTGTCCTGGTTTACATTGTTCATAACCATATTGATACATATTCAAATCAATAAAGTTTTCATTTGGAAATATATTAAAAAGTGTACTTTTCATATTAACCTCTCTGTGAATATACCATAATGTGATATTATATATCATAATAGCACAAAATAACGCATTTTGGTATAAAACAGAAAAAGTGTAGATATTTATTGGCAACATATTGGATGGTATAATGAAGTCATTAAAGAAGTGGGAAAAAAATAGGAGAGGAATAGAATATGAAAAAAGGTAAACTGATGAAGGGAATGGCTGTGGTCATAGGCATTGTTTCGGCAGTAAGTCTTGCTGGATGTAAACAACAAAGTGCCTCAAGTGGTGGCAAAGTAGAAGTTGAAATGGTTTCCTACAAGCCAGAAGCAGTGGATACTTTTGAAAAGATTGAAAAGCACTTTAATGAAACTCATGACAATATTCATTTGACCATTAATTCGCCAAATGAAGCCATGACCATATTAAAGACAAGGTTTATTAGAGAAGATTATCCAGACATTATTGCGATTGGTGGAGATATCAATTATTCCAATTTCCTTGATGCTGATTTGTTTATGGATATTTCTGACCTTGATGTATTAAAAAATGTAAAGAAATCTTACTTGGACATCGACAAGCAATTGGAGTTTATTCCTCAAGAGGGAAGATATGCGTTGCCTTATGTGGCCAATGCGGCTGGAATTTTGTATAACAAAGATATGTTTGATCAACATGGTTGGAAAATTCCAAATACTTGGGATGAATTTATTGCCCTGTGCGACACCATCAAGGCGAGTGGAGCTCAGCCATTATATTTGGGATATAAGGATACTTGGACTTGCCTTGCACCTTGGAATGCTCTTGCAGTTGGTTTAACGGCCCCAGATATCTGCAATCAAGTCAATATGGGAAAGACGACCTTTGCCAAGGCCTATAGAGAGGTTGCAGAGAAGGAAAGAAAGTTGCTTGATTACGCAGAGCCAAATCCATATGCCTACTCCTATAATGATGCTTGTACTGCATTTGCCAGAGGCGAAGCTGCAATGTTCCCAATTGGTAGTTATGCCATCTCGCAGATTAAGTCCGTCAATCCAGATATGAATATTGATTCCTTTACCTTTCCAGCAAATCAGTCTGCAAAGGACAATGTCCTCAATTCAGGTATTGATTTGCAGATGTGTGTGATGAAAAAGGCGAAGAACAAGGATGCAGTGTATGAGGTACTTCGTTTTTTGTATGATGATGATACCATCAAGATGTACCTTGATGGACAGAGCGGAGTCGCTTGTAAAGAAGGAAATTTTTCCATTCCTAAGGAATTAGAGGGAATGAAATCTTATATTGAAGGTGATAAGATGGCGGATTTCCAGGATCATCACTATCCAAGTGAAATGACTGTGGATGCCATGATTCAAACCTATCTCTTGGATAAGAGCGACAATGCGACCGATACCTTCTTAAATCGCTTTGATAAGGATTGGAAGCATTACAACAGAGACTTGATTCGCAAGGTACAAGAATACGAAAAGAAAAAGGAGAACGCTCAATGAAAAGAAAAATGACAAAGCGTGATAAAACTTTTTGGGCAATTATCATACCTGTAATGGTTTTGTTTTTCCTATTTAACACATTGCCTATGATTAAAGGATTCATCTATAGTTTTACAAATTATAAGGGATATGGCGATTATAATTATGTAGGACTTCGAAATTATGCAGATCTCTTTACAGATGGCAGAGTGGGAAAAAGTTATTTGTTCACATTTAAATATGCGATTGTAGGAACCATCTTAGTTAATGTGCTCAGCCTGATTATGGCACTTGGATTAAATGCAAAAATTCGCTTTAAGAGTGCACTGAGGGGAATTTATTTTGTGCCAAATATTTTAGGTGGCTTAGTTATTGGTTATATCTTTAGCTTTATTTTTACCTATATTCTTCCAGCAGTTGGAAATATATTCCATATTGGATTTTTACAGAATAGTATTTTAGCCAGTGCAAAGTACGCTTGGATTGGAGTATTGATTGTTGGTGTATGGCAGGCTGTTGCGATGAATACAATTATCTATATTTCAGGTTTACAGACAGTTCCACAGGATGTATACGAGGCAAGTATGCTGGATGGAGCAAGTAAGTGGGTAGAATTTGGAAGGTAACTTTCCCTTTGGTTATGCCATTTGTAACCATCAATATGGTACTCAGTACAAAGAATCTTTTGATGGTATTTGATCAGATTATGTCTTTGACCAAGGGTGGTCCTGCACAGAGTACAGAGTCGATTTCGTTTTTGATCTATCGAAATGGAATGGACGGAGGCCAATTTGGCTTCCAAAGTGCAAATGCTGTAATTTTCTTCTTAGTCATTGTGGCACTTTCTATATTCCAAATGACATTTATGAATAAGAAGGAGGAACAATTATGATGAAGGTAAAACAAAGGAGCAATTGGGTACTTACAATTGTACTTATATTGGGAACATTGACCGTATTTTTCCCATTATATATGGCATTTATTATTGCCTTTAAACAGCCAAGTGAAATGACCAATGATGTGGCAGGGGCGTTATCTTTTCCAGCAAAGTGGAGTTTAGACAATTTTAAGCAGGCAATGGAAGTTACTGATTTTTGGCATTCATTGGGAAACAGCCTTTTGATCACCATTGTAACCATTATACTTGCTATTTTGATCCATTCACTTGCAGGATATGTTATTGGAAGAGGAATGGCACATAAAAAGAGTTTCCGTGCAATTTATTTGTATATTGTCAGCGGTATGTTTGTACCATTTTCTATTTTGATGATGCCTTTAGTAAAGCAGACGGCACAGATGGGACTGGGCAACCGTGCAGGTGTTATCCTATTATATTTGGTATTCTATATGCCAATGAATGTATTGCTCTACACTGGTTATATTAAAAATCTTCCTATCGCTTTGGAAGAGGCCGCAGAGATTGATGGTGCAAGTACTTGGGCAACTTTTTGGAAGATTATCTTCCCAATGATGATGCCAATGCACGCAACCGTTGCCATTCTTACGGCACTTGGCACTTGGAATGATGTAATGACACCACTTGTGATTATGTCAGGAACTGGTCAAAACACATTGCCACTTGCACAGTTAAACTTCCAAACACAGTTTGGTACAAACTATAATCTTGCATTTGCATCTTATATTTTGGCATTAGTTCCAATCTTGATTTTATATGTAGTTTGCCAAAAGCAGATTTTAAATGGTGTTGCTAATGGAGCCGTGAAGGGATAAATAACAGTACAGAGTAGTCATTACAAAACACAAAAAATTACAAAAATTATAGCAAAAGAACCGTGAAAGAATTTGATTCTTTACGGTTCTTT